>JAEEGL012569033.1_pt1 | contig 18797 bp, 12 predicted proteins | sample 9134231 | NCBI WGS metagenome assembly JAEEGL01 (sample SAMN16246548, study PRJNA631951) | gut metagenome | biome: gut microbiome; feature: rumen; material: fiber-attached | host: Bos | place: Iran: Karaj | collected 2018-10 | reverse complement strand
CATTGCGGCAAGATTATAAATCTCGTCGGGCTGAACTTCTTGAACAATTCTAATTAAATTTGTTGAATCCGTCAAGTCACCGTAATGAAGCAGAAAATTTCTGTTTTCTTCGTGCGGGTCTTGATAAAGGTGGTCGATACGGTCGGTGTTAAAAAGTGAACTACGCCTTTTAACGCCGTGAACGATATATCCCTTTTTTATTAAAAATTCGGCTAAGTACGCGCCGTCTTGACCCGTAATGCCGGTGATTAATGCTGTCTTCATGGTAAAAATAATTTTTGCAAAGGTATGAATTTTTCCGAAAAAAAATATATAAATTTGCGTTTTGAAAAATATTTATTTACGTACAATGGAAACTAAAGAAAATCAGAAACTTAAAACCAATAGCTATTATAAGCGGAAATTAATAATGTCTTATTGGACAAGTACGCTTTGCATTTCGTTGGTTTTGTATATGGCGGGGTTGTTTTTAATGCTGCTTTTTAATACTCAGCATATTACGGATATGTTCCGTTCTAATATTAAAATGACAATTACCCTTAACGATAAACGTCAGCTCGGCGAAATCGAAAATTTTCGTAAAACTCTTGATGCTTCAGATTTTGTAAGAGAAACGAAATATATTTCAAAAGATGCTGCTGCTGAGGAACTTAAAAAAGAGTTAGGTGAGGATTTTTGTGAAATTTTGGATAATAAAAATCCGTTGTTTTCGCAAATCGAAGTCAATTTGACTGACACTTATACTAATATGGATAGTATTAAATCTATCGAAAAGGAGTTAAAAAAATATCCTGCTGTTGATGAGGTTTATTATCCAAAGGATATTTGGAACAATGCTACAACGGTAATTACAAAAATTGCCTCAATAGTTTTGGTTTTAACACTTATATTGTTGATAATCACTGTTATACTTATTAATAATACAGCCCGCTTAAAACTTTCGGGCGATAGATTCGACATTAGGACGGCAAAACTTATCGGTGCTTCTTTCTGGCGGATTTCAAAACCGTATATACAAAAGGCTTTGTTGCAATCAGTTGTTGCGGTTTTCTTATCAGTAATAGGTTTAACGCTGACTATCAGATTTTTAGAGAATATTTTGCACGGTGTTTTTATGATTTCGGCTTTTTATCCGACACTTATAACAATGTGCGTTGCGGGCATTTTTATAACGGTTGTTTCAACTTTTATGGCTGTTCGTAAGTTCTTGAATACCAAAGAAGAAGATTTGTATTATTATTAAAAAAATATTTTAAATGAAATATGCATTAGTAACGGGCGGAAGTCGCGGCATTGGTCGTGCTGTCTGCGTAAAACTTGCCTCTTTAGGCTATCATGTTTTAATTAATTACGTTTCTAACGAGGCTAAAGCCTTGGAAACTCTTGAAATGACAAAAAATGCCGGCACAGAAGGCGAAATTATAAAATTTAACGTTGCAGATTTGGAAGAAACAACTTCTGCTATCGAAAAATGGCAATCTGACAACAAAGATGCTTATATTGATGTTTTGGTCAATAATGCCGGCGTTACGGCTGACTCTTTGTTGCCGATGATGGAGCCTGAGGCTTGGCACAAAGTTTTAAGCACCTCGTTGGACGGTTTTTTCAACGTTACAAGGGTTGTAATCAAAAAAATGATTCGCAAAAAACATGGTCGTGTAATCAATATGGCATCGGTTTCCGGCTTAATCGGACTTCCCGGTCAGTGTAATTATTCGGCAGCTAAAGGCGCAATCATCGCCGCTACAAAAGCTCTTTCAAAAGAGGTCGGCGGCAAAAATATCACTGTTAATGCCGTTGCTCCGGGTTTCATTAAAACTGATATGACAAACGCTCTTAATGAAGAAGAACTCAAAAAAGGTATCGCTTTAGGACGTTTCGGAGAGCCGGAAGAGGTTGCATCGTTGGTTGCATTTTTGGCTTCAGACGAGGCTGCTTATATCACGGGCGAGACTATCGCTATTACAGGCGGTCTGAAAGGTTAGTTTTTATCACGGGGAATGAAAAAAAACTCCCCGTGAAAAAAAAAATTTGTCCGTGCGCATAAAATTTGTTTACTTTGCACCTTGAATTATTAGACGGGGTTTTCCGTTAATTAAAAACTAACAAGGTTACAAATGGCAAAGAACTTAGTGATTGTGGAGTCTCCGGCCAAAGCCAAAACGATCGGCCGATTATTAGGTGAGGACTATATTGTAAAGCCAAGTTTCGGGCATATTAGGGATTTGGCTAAGAAGAATTACGGTATTGACATAGAAAACGGTTTTCAGCCCACATACGAGGTGGATGCGGAAAAGAAAAAAGTAGTAAGCGAGTTGAAAAAAGATGTTAAAGCGGCTCAGACCGTTTGGCTCGCATCCGATGAGGACCGTGAAGGAGAGGCAATCGCATGGCATCTTGCCGTTACGCTGAAACTGCCCGTTGAAACAACTAAACGTATTGTTTTTCACGAAATTACAAAAAAAGCAATTGACGAGGCTGTAAAAAATCCGCGTACCATAGATTTGAATCTCGTTAATGCTCAACAAGCAAGACGTATTCTTGACCGTCTTGTCGGTTTTGAACTTAGCGAAGTGCTTTGGAAAAAGGTTAAAAGTAACCTCAGTGCCGGCAGGGTTCAGTCCGTTGCCGTTAGGCTTGTAGTTGAAAGAGAAAGAGAAATCATGAATTTCTCGGTTTCTGATTATTACAAAGCTGTTGCAAAATTTTGCGTTCCGGGCATTAACAATTCTGTTTTCAGAGCCGAATACACTGAAAAACTTCCCGATGAAAATTCTGCAAAACAACTTCTTGAGGGTTGTTCCGGCAGTACTTTCAAAATCAAAAATATCGAAACAAAACCTGCAAAACGCACTCCTGCACCGCCTTTTACGACTTCAACACTTCAGCAGGAGGCAAGCCGTAAACTCGGTTTTTCTGTAAGCCAGACCATGACTTTGGCACAAAATCTTTACGAGTCAGGTTTTATAACCTATATGCGTACCGATAGTGTTAATCTTAGTGATGTTTGCATTAATAACTGTAAAGATTTCATTACCAAACAATACGGCGAAAAATATTCCAAACCACGTCAGTACAAAACCAAATCCAAAGGAGCTCAAGAGGCTCACGAGGCTATCCGTCCGACTTCGTTAAAACAAGTTGTAAGTCAAAAATGGGACGAACAACGACTTTACGAAATAATTTTGAAACGAACTTTGGCATCTCAAATGTCGGATGCCGTTTTGGAGAGAACTAATGTTAGTATTGAATCCGAAAAAAACGGAGCAATATTTTCTGCAACCGGCGAAGTTGTTAAGTTTGACGGTTTCTTGAAAGTTTATATGGAGGGCACTGATGACGAAAATATTCAGGACGAACAGTTATTGCCTGATTTAAAAGCAAATACGGTCTTGAATTTGGAAGATTTGGAAGTTAATCAGCGTTTTACCAAACCTTCTCCGCGCTATACGGAGGCGAGTCTTGTTAAAAGGCTTGAAGAACTCGGAATCGGACGTCCGTCTACTTACGCACCTATTATTACTACGATTATCAAAAGAGGGTATGTTCTCAAAGAAGACCGTCAAGGTACTGAAAGAGAATATGTTAATCTCACTTTAAAGGATAATAAAATCACCCGTAACATCAAAAAGGAAAATACCGGTTATGAGAAAAACAAACTTTTCTGTACCGATGTTGCAATGGTTGTAACCGATTATCTTTCAGAAAATTTTGAGGATATAATGGATTATAATTTCACGGCAACGGTTGAAAAAGATTTTGATGAGATTGCGGAAGGAAAACTCGAATGGGACAAAATGTTGAAGGGGTTTTATGACCCGTTCCATGATACGATTACAAAAAGTATTGAAGGCAAACGCAGTGTCGGTGAAAGAATTTTAGGTAATGATCCTCAAACGGGCAAACCTGTTTCTGTTCGCATCGGACGTTTCGGACCTATCGTTCAGTTAGGCGAAAATACTGACGAAGAAAAACCTATTTATGCTTCATTAAATAAGAGTCAGCATATCGAGACCATAACATTGGAAGAGGCATTGCAACTGCTTAGTAATGAGCAAGGTGGCAGACTTCTTGGTGTTGATCCGAAGACCGGTAAAAATATTTATGCCCGTATCGGACGTTTCGGACCTATGGTTCAGTTAGGCGAAAACATCGGTGATGAAAAACCTCAATATGCTACTTTGTTGAAACCTTTAACGGTAGAAAACGTTACTCTTAATCAAGCTCTCAAATTGTTTGAATTGCCGAGAGTTGTGGGCGAATACGAGGGAAAGAAAATGACTGTTGCTGTTGGCAGATTCGGTCCTTATATCTCACATGACGGCAAATTTATTTCACTTAAAAAGACTGACGACCCGATGACCGTAAGTTACGAGCGTTGTGTTGAATTAATCGGTCAAAAACGTGAAAGCGATGCAGCACGTCTTATAAAAGAGTTTGACGAAAATCTTAAAATTGTAAAAGACCGCTGGGGACATCCTACGGTTTATTACAAGAAAAAATATTTTAAGATTGCTGCACAGATTGACCCCGAAAAACTTACGGAAGAGGAATGTCTTAATATCGCGGGTGTAAAACCTGAGGCTGTTAAGGAGAAAAAAACGGTAGCCAAAACGACTGCAAAAACTTCAACGAAAAAGACAACTAAATCTACTACTAAAACTACAAAATGATAGTTTTGGTATAAATTTTGTAAAATACTTGTTACTATTTAATACCAACTTAAAATTATGAAAAGAATTTTTTTGTTATTGTTTGCCGTAATTGTTTTTACGGATTTGAAGGCGCAGCAAGATCCGCATTATAGTCATTTTATGTTTAATCAAGCCGGTTACAATCCGGCATATTGCGGAATTGAAGGGGTAATAAATGCCACGTTACTTTACCGTAATCAATGGCTCGGTCTTGAGGGAGCTCCTAAAACGATGATGCTTACGGCAGATATGCCTGTTACGGTGCTCGGAAGAGCCTCAGGCGTAGGCGTTACGATGGAAAGCGATAATATAGGATTTGAAAAAAATTTTACGGCAAAACTCGGATATGCTTATCATATTCAAGCTGGTACGGGAATTTTTTCTATCGGTTTGAGTGCTGGGCTTTTTAATAAGGCTATCGAGGGCGATTGGCAGTTTCCTGACGAAATGGAAGCTATTTTCCAAGGTAAGACGCGAAAAATGATTTTTGACATGGGAGCGGGTTTGTTTTATTCTGTAGGCGGACTTTCGCTTGGTTTGTCTTCGTCGCATTTGACGGAACCTGTCTTGGATTTTTCTCAAGACGGACAAACTTATTTGGCAAGACATTATTATTTTACCGGAAAATATAATATTTCGCTTTCTAATTCGTTATTTGATTTGACACCGGCTCTTATTTTGATGTCAGACGGCAATAATTTGCAATTTGATATAAATCTTAATGTTTTATACAATAAAAAAGCATGGGGCGGCGTTACATATAGAAACGGAGATGCAATAACGCTTTTAGGCGGTTTAATGGTAATGGGAGATTTCAAAGTAGGTGCAGCCTACGAAATCGGTCTTTCAAAGTTGAGAACGACAAATTCAGGATCGTTTGAGCTGATGTTAGGCTACGGTTTTATGCCGGAAAAATCAAAACCCGCACAAAAAGTAAGAAGCGTAAGATTTCTCTAAGTTTCTTTTTAAAAAAAAGAAAACAAGGAAAAATAAAAGAAAGTTACAAAAATATATCAGCAAAATATAATAGTATTATGAAAAAAGTTATTATAGCAGCGGCTTCGGGACTTCTGGTTCTTGGTGGGTGTACAAGTAAAGACACCGGCGAACTTATCGGCGCACAGAACCGTCCTGCAAATTATGCAGAGACCGACCCATACGGAATGGTTTTGATTCCGCAGGGAAGTTGCAATCTCGGTCCTAACGATCAGGATGTACCGTTTTCGATGACCGCACAGGCAAAAACTATTACTGTCGATCCTTTTTGGATGGACGATACCGAAATTACTAACAACGAATATCGTCAGTTTGTAGAGTGGGTGAGGGATTCAATCGCAATGCGTCTTTGTCTTATTGCAGGTGCAGGCGATGATGCAAAGGGAAATATGTTTAAGATTAACGTTGATGAGGACAAAGTAGATCCTAACGAATATGACCCCTCAGACCCGAAAACTTGCTGGCTCAATTGGGAAAACAGAGATAAAGTTTGGGACAAGTCAGGTAAAAGCGAAAATAGACAAGCTATTTCTGATGCTACGAAAGATTTGTTTCTTATCAAAGAGGAACGTTTCAACAAACTTCAGGAAATTGACACGAGAAAACTTATTTATGATTACTATTGGGTAGATTTGCGTCAAGCTGCTCTCAAACAAAACCGTTACAATTTCAACGAGGATTTCACCGGTGGTAAATATGACGGTACTGTTGTAGATGCTAAAGGTAATGTTGTTCAGATTCAGGACAGACGTTCTTTTATCATGCAGGGTAGAATTAATGTTTATCCCGATACACTTTGTTGGATGAGTGATTACACTTATTCTTACAATGAGCCGATGGCAAGAAAGTATTTTTGGCACGTTGCTTTCGACAATTATCCCGTTGTAGGTGTTAACTGGAAACAAGCAACCGCATTTTGTATTTGGAGAACAGATCTCTTGAATAATTATCTTATTAATCACGGACAATATCCTATGGATAACTACCGACTTCCTACCGAGGCTGAATGGGAATATGCAGCACGTGGCGGTTTGGCTCTTTCAATGTATCCTTGGGGCGGTCCTTATACAAGAAACAATTCAGGTTGTTTTATAGCAAACTTCAAGCCTTTGAGAGGTCGTTATGCTGACGATGGTGCAGCAAGAACAATCGAAGTTGCAACTTACGCTCCTAACGAGTATGGTCTTTACGATATGGCAGGTAACGTTGCAGAATGGACTTCTAATGCATTTGACGAGTCAGCTTATAGCTACACACACGATTTGAACCCAGATTATAGTTACAATGCTTTGGCTGATGATCCACCGGTATTGAAAAGAAAAGTTGTTCGTGGCGGCTCTTGGAAGGATGTCGGATATTATCTTCAAGTTGCAACTCGTACATTTGAGTATCAAGATACAGCAAAATGTTATATCGGCTTCAGATGTGTAAGGTCATACATGGGACGTAATTCTTCAGATTGGGACTATGGCAATTTCTAAGAATAAGATAAAAATTTCATAATACTTCGTGTCGGTATGCTTAAATTTTAAATTTTGAGCATATCGGCATTTTTTTTGATGTCTTTTTTTAAAAGGAGAAAACTAAAAAAAAACATAAAAAAAATTAAATATTTCTTTTTTATATGAAAAAAGATATATAATTTTATGCGGTCAAAAACTCCAAGTTGTATTATACGGAGTCTTTGAAACTATTAAGAAAATATAAACAAATAATAAACAATAAGTTACATTTTTAAATTAAATTAAAAATTATATTATGGTAGCATTTAACAAAACCAAAAAATTTGCGAAGATTTTCCAAAAAGTGAATTCGCTTGGTGCTGCTGTCGTTATTGTCGGCGCGTTGTTTAAAATCCAGCACTATCCCGGTGCATCTGTCATGTTGATGGTTGGTCTTTTGACAGAGGCCGCAATCTTTACCATCACAGCATTTGCTCCGCTGCCTGTTGAATATCACTGGCACAATATCTTCCCTGAGCTTTTGATTGGTGAAGAAATTGAGGAAAAAGTTTTCAACCACAATGCACCCGTTGCAACTTTCAACGAAGAAACAGGTGAAATCGACGTTACGAAATCTCCTTACAACTTCTACGGCGAAGGCGGTGCTCCTTCAGTTGGCAAGAAAGCTCCCGTTGCTCAGACAGATGGTACGGCTCTCGCAAAATTCAACGAGATGCTCGAAAAATCAAGCGACAAAGGCAACTTCTTCGACAAACTCGGAAACTCATTTGCAGACTTTACCGAACAAGTTAAGGGTATGTCTTCAGTTGCTAATTCAGCAGTTGCAGCTAAATCATTTACCGAAAGTCTTTCTTCTGCATCTTCAGCAGTATCATCTATTAACTCTTCTGCAGAGGACCTTTCAAATACTTTGGGTAACGTTCAGTCTAAATTCTCAGGAATCAAAGATCTTGACTTTACTGCTCTTACCGAAGGTAACAAAGAATACAGCAACAATATCAAATCACTCAACGGTAATCTTAAAGCAATCAACGGCGTATTCGAAATCCAATTGCAGGAAATCGATTTCGATTCTATGATTGCAGGTTTGAAAGAATCCGTTACCGGTGCTAAACAATATTCTACTGAAGTTACAAAACTCAGCAAGAATCTTCAAGCTCTCAACACCGTTTACGGCAATATGCTTACGGCTTTGAACGTAAAAGTAAGCTAAGAAAAAAAATAAAAGTAAAAATTAATTTTTTAAAAAATTCAAATTATTTTAAGACACTATGAGTGGAGGAGGAAAAGAGACCCCAAGGCAGGCGATGATAGGTATGATGTACCTGTTTTATACTGCGCTTTTGGCCTTAAACGTGTCTGCTGAAATTCTTACCGCATTCTCTTTGGTGGACGGTAGTTTGAGAAAAACTAACACTATTACCGAAGGCGTTATTGCGGATACGCAAAACGAATTTGTTAAAGCTATGGTAAACGACTCGGCAGGAGTTGCACCTTACAAAGCTTTGGCAGATCAAGTTATTACGGAAGCAGACAAAGCATATAACGAAATCCAACATTGGAAAGAACAGTTGGTGTTTACCCTTGAGGGTGTAAGCAGCGAGGAAGAACTTCGCGCTAAACATGACAACGATCAAGAATCTTATATCGGCGACCTCGTTTCTAAAAAAGACGATAACAACGTCGGTGGTCAGATTTTCATTACCGAAGGACATTCAACGGATATTAAAAAATCTCGTGAGTCTTATCGTGACTTCCTTATTAGCATTGTAAACAAGGATACCGTTTCTACGGAACAAGCAATTGAATCTCGTAAGAGTCTTATCAACTCTCTCGAACAAATGCTTTCTACCGAGGATACCAAATCTTTGAATGATGAAGGCGAAATGTTGCCTTGGGAAGTTGCTAACTTTGAACATTTGCCGGCAGCAGGCGTTTTGTCATTGATGACAAAAATGCAGTCTGACGTTCGTAACACGGAATCTTCTATGCTTACTTATTTGTTGAGTCAAATTGGTAAGGCTGATATGAAGTTCAACGCTATCAAAGCCGTTGTTAACTCTCCGAAAAGTTACGTTCTTGTTGGTGAGCCTTACAAAGCTGAAATCTTTATCGCTGCATACGACTCTACACAAAATCCTGATATTTTGGTAGGCGGTAGTCCCGTTAAGGTCGTAAACGGTGTAGGACAGTATACAGGAAATACTTCTGCTCCCGGTCCTAAGAGTTTCGGCGGTGTTATCAAATTGAAAAACAAATCTACTGGTGAAATTAAGGATTATCCTTTCAAAGGCGAATACGAAGTTGGACAATCATCTTTGTCAGTATCTCCGACGAAAATGAACGTTCTTTATATCGGTGTTCCTAACCCAATCGATGTAACGGCTTCTGGTTATGACCCGAGCAAACTTCACGTTTCGATTTCGCAAGGTTCAATCCCGAGCGCCGGCAAACCCGGTCAGTATCATGCTAACGTAAAACAGCAAGGTACAGCTAACATCACCGTAACGGCAACCGTAGACGGACAAACCAAAAACCTCGGTACAAGACAGTTCCGTGTTATGAGAGTTCCGAATCCGACTGCAACTGTTAATGGTCAGTCAAGCGGTCTTATCGGTAAAGCAATTCTTGCAGCACAGCAAGGTGTTAAAGCCGATATGGGTAGCGACTTCGTATTTGATATGAAATTCAATGTAACGAGTTTCAAAGTATCAACTACTATCAAAGGTTTCGTTCAAGACGCTGTATCTAACGGTCCTGCATTCTCGGCTCAGCAGAAACAAATCATAAATTCTGCTAATGTTGGTAGCAAAATCTACATCGAGGAAATCAAGGCAAGAGGTCCAGACGGTTCTATTCGTGATTTGTCACCTATCTGTCTTAAACTTAAATAGTTTTTTGAAAAAAATATTAGGGTTTTAAGACAATAAACTATAATAAAAAGAGTTTTAATAATACAGTGAGTTTTATTAAAACTCTTTTTTTGTAGTGTTAATTTTTATATTTGATGATAATTATGAAAAAAGTTTTGTTTTTGATGGCTGTTGCAGCCGTTTTGCAGTGTTTCAGCGCTGCGAAATCTCATGCGCAGGTATTGTTAGGGTTGCCTTATGAAAAAATTCATACCATCAACCGCAAGCCCGTGCCGTACCAATACGTTAGAGAGTCTGACGTTATGTGGTCTAAAATTATTTGGAGGCGCATTGAGCTGTCGGAAAAAGCTAACCAACATTTGTATTTCCCTACCGTTCCTATGGACGGCAGAATGAGCCTTATCGACGTTATTTTGGACGGTATCCATACTCAAGGTCTTACCGCTTATAACTCTAACGGACAGGACGAATTTGCTACTATTATCACCGAAAAAGAGGTGCATCAAAACATGGGTGCAAGTACCACTCAGATTGAGGTTCAGACTCTTAACGGCGGCACAGAGCAGCAAATCGTTGATAATGCTTATAATAGTTCCCAAATTATGTCTTACATGTTGAAGGAATTATGGTTTTTTGATAAACAACGTTCTGTAATGGAGGTTAGAATTATCGGTATTTGTCCTATTCGTATTTATTATAAAGACGAGGACGTAGACCAAGAAAGCCCGCAACAGAAACAGACATTTTGGATTTATTTCCCCGAAGCGCGCAGAATCCTTTCAAATGCTGAATGTTTCAACGCTAAAAACGATGCTGCTCGTTTGAATTACGAAGATATTTTTGAAAAGAGATATTTTTCAAGTTATATTTTTGCAGAGTCTAATATTTATAATAATCGTATTATTGCAGAATATACTCAAGGTCAAGAATCATTGCTCGAGGCTGAAAAAATCAAAGAAACGATTTTCAACTTTGAACAAGACCTTTGGGAATACTAACACTTTTTGTTTTTGTTTATTGATAAAAGGCGGATTTTTTAGTCCGCCTTTTTCTTTTCTTTTAAAAATTGACGCCTAAATTGTACATCATTGCTCCAGCAATTACGTTGTATTTACCATATTTTCTCGGCAAAATCCAGCCTAAACTCATTTCAAACCAACCGAACGAGACTCCTAATTCAGGTTTTACGGCAAAAGCGTTGCTGTTTTCGTATGAAACCTCTACTTCAGCATCAACTCCTTCTTCGTCAGTGCCGTTATAAACTGCTCTTGCAAAACCGCATTTTAAACGTCCACAGCCTAAAGTGATTGCAGCGTATGGTCTTGCAGCTCCATCTGTTTTCAAGTCAAAGCGGGTTTTGAATCCTATGAGTCCGAGTTTTGAGGCTTTTAATTCGACTTTTTTGTCGTTTACGGAAGCATTTGCCGAGAGCAAAATGTTCCCGTCCCGAGATAAACCGAACGAAAGCTGATTGTCCAAAATATCGGGGGCGTATGTAACGTCAATACAGTAGCCGAGACCGAATCTTGTTGATTTCTCGAAATCTTCGCCGATAGGTTTTGCACCGCCCACTAAAAAATCGAATCTGAAATTTTGTGCATTAACAATGGCGGTAAAACTCAAAAACAGAATTACCGCCGTGATTTTTTTTATCATTTTGTATAGAAATTAAAAACATTTCGTAGTTTGGAACGAACTTGAAGGCAAACCTGCGGCGTTGAAAAGCTGATGATTATCAACGCAGTTTTTCCAAAGATAACGAACAGATAGCGGCTTTTTAACCTCTGGTGATGAAACTTCAATTTCGTTGCCTTTTATAACGGCTTTTGCGGGATAATATTTTTTGTTTTTACCACAAATTTCAAAACCGTCCAATTCACCGCCTTTGGATGTCAAACCTTCTGAAAAATCGAAACTTAAAACGATTTTTCCGCCTTCAATTCTTTGCGATTTGAACATCGGACCAGAAAATTTTACGTCTTTTTTGCCGTAAACATTATTGAGTGCAATTTTTGCCAAACGGTCGCCGACTTCGTGTTTGTTAGCGGGGTGAATGTTTTCGTTATTGCCAATGTCCATTGTTACAACCATGCCTGAGTTTTTTACTTTTTCTAACGTAAGACGTTGTGCCTCACGTATTTCCTGTGATTGTCCTTCGCCATAATTCCACGGTGCAATCTGTACGAAATAAAACGGAAAATCACCTTGCGACCATTTTTCTCTCCATGATTTTATCATTAACGGAAACGATCTTGAATATTCTTCTGCCCGTCCGACATTAGCCTCGCCTTGATACCAAATTGCGCCTGAAATTTTATAACCGGCTATCGGTGCAACCATCGCGTTGTAAAGACAGGTCGGAGTTTGCTCGCCTAAATCTATTGGCAAAAGCGGTTTTTGGAAAAAATCCTGTTTTTGAATGTCATAAAGGTAAAATTTTCCGTTAAAATACTCTGCAACAGGCATATATTTCCATTGTGTATCAATTTTAACGGCAGATTTTTCGTCGCCTTTAACATAATATTTCAGTTTTGAAGGGTTGCCGAAAATTCCACCGCCGCCCTGAGTGTCAAGAACTCTTATCGCAATAACGGCTTTTCCCGCTTTGACGAGTTTTTTGTCAATGGTATAAACTCTGTCAATGTTATAAAAACCATCTTGCATATAACGTCCGATTTCTTCGCCGTTGAAATATGTGATGTCCATATCGTCAATAGGTCCTAACGAGATTGTAAGGTCTTTGCCTTCCATTGACGGGGGAATTTCAATTGTTTTCCTAAACCAAATAACGCCGTCAAAGGTGCGGATTTTCTCATCACTTTCCCAAAGCTTTCCGATAGTTGTCGTCTGCCATTTAGAATCGTCTAACGTTTTGTCTTTTAATGCTATGTCGTTGAGTTCAAGATTTTCCCAAGTTGAAGGTTTGTCGATGGATTTATGACTTAAAACCCATGTTTTTGCCTCGTCAGCTTTTCCTCTAGAGTTGTCTATTAACGTGCATTTTGAAGTGTATTCGGGAAGGGTTTTAACAAAATCTTGAGGAATCCAACTTTCATCGGGAGTTCCGCCCCAAGAGGTGTTGATAATGCCTACCGGCACACCGAGTTCTGAATTGAGTTTTCTTGCGAAATAATAACACGTTGCACCGAATTTAGGAGTGTTGAGCGGTGAGGCAATTTTCCAAGAGCCTTTCAAATCTTTTTCTTCATTGAAACTGACGGCTCTCTCTACCATGAAAACGCGGATTTCATTGTTGAAACTATTTGCAATGTCTTCAGGGCCGTTTTCTACGGGACATTCCGGCAACCAGCCTTCCATTGGCATTTCCATATTGCTCTGACCCGATGCAAGCCAAACTTCACCGATAAAAACATCGTTGATGTGAACAGTGTTTTTGCCTTTAACGGTAAGCGAGAAAGGACCTCCGTAACATGGAGTTGTGATGTTTACTTTCCAAAAGCCATCTTGAGAGGCTTTAACTTTTTTCTCTTCGGAATTCCAAGAATTAGAAACCGTAACTTCTTCGTTAGCAGAGGCTTTTCCCCAAACGGGGACGGAAGTTTTTTGTTGTAAAACCATGCCGTCGGTAAAAAGTTTTGGCATAGTGATTTGTGCATTTGCCGCTAAAAAAAGCGATGCGGAAAATGCAGTACTTATAAGAATTTTTTTCATCGTAAAGAATTAAGTGTAACTGATTTTTGTTACAAAAATACTGTTTTTTTGTAATTATACACTATTTTTTATAAAAAAGTTCTCGCAGTTTTAAATTGTTATTCTTTTAGCAATTTTGCTACTTCGTCTTTTGTAAGTTGCAAAACAATAGAAATCATATCAAGAGATGTTCCCTGTTTTTTCATTTCGACAGCGATTTGTTTGTTACGTAGAAAAATCCCTTTTTCGATACCGATTTTTTCGCCTTCAATTCTTCCTTCCTCGCGACCTTCAATTCTTTCTTCTTCTCGACCTACTCTGCGCTCACGCTCCATTGCTGATTTTTCAGTGCTTATGTCAAGCCAATACTGATTGTAAGTCAGCAATTCTCCGGGTGTAAATGCTGAGCGTCTTAACAATTCTAATGCCTCAGAAGTTTCTTTGTTCTCCAAAAGTTCAGGAGCGGCATCGGTTGTGTTTTCGTCGATTTCTGTTAAAAATTTCAACCATAAATCGTGCATTTTTTTCTCAGCTCGGTTTTGAGGTGTATAATTCGGCAAAATGATAAACACCATCGACAAATCCGTCCGTTTGTCCGCCGTATGCTGTTTATTTGTCAAATAGTATTCTTGAATATACTCGTTGCCGTATTCTGGAAAAGCCTTAATGTCATTAACAAAAGACAAAGCGTAAACATCTTTTAATTCGCCGAAACTTTTACCTTTTTCTAACTGTTTTGCGTACATCGAAGTCGCATTAAAAAGAGTTCGCGAAAAAAATTCCGTGTTCCAATATGACTGCATTTCTACAATAAAATGTCTACCGTAATTGTCGGTGCAATACACGTCAACAATAGAGTATTTTTTGCCCGGATTTTCAGGGATATTTTCTGGCGAAAGATACTCCACGTTTTTTATTTCCATACCTTCCGGTAACGGCAATAATGCGTTCAGTAGGCTTAAAACAAGGTTTGAATGTTCACCGAACACTTTTTTGAAGGTTAAATCCGCCTTTGGGTCAAGGTATTTAGACATAATGATTTGCAGTTTAATTGTTGGTTGCAAAGGTAATGATTTTTTGATAAAACGGCAATAAAAAATTTTTTTAATTTTTTATTGTATTTGGTAAAAACATTTTAATTTTGCGACGTCGAAAAATTAAAAACTGATTAAAGAAAAGACATGTTTATAAAAGTAAATAATATTTTACCCTCCCCTCAAAAGGAATGTAATTTATTGTTATTCAGTAATTTGTTGATTTCTTTTTTCGTTATTTTTGTCTTAAATCCGGCAAAAATTTATTCACAATCAATTGAGACAATTACAAATTCAAGACCGATAACAATTGGCGGCAACATCGCTTTCAACGATAATCTTGAATTTTTATCCGATTCGGTTAGCAATTATTATTGTTTGAGCGGTGGTTTGAGCACCAAGTTTTTCGGCGTGGTGGACGTGCCTGTATCGTTTGCTTATACAAATAATCAGTTAACTAAAAATCTTGCATTGCCGTTCAATCGTTTTTCTTTGAATCCAAGTTACAAAGAATATACACTCTATGTCGGATACAACTCAATGACATTCAGTAAGTTCACCATGAACGGACATGATTATTTCGGCGGCGGATTCGGTTATGCCGGCAACGGCGCAATCGAAGTTGAAGCCTTTTTTGGACGACTCAGAAAAGCTGTAATTCCCGATTCCACCACAACAGACGCCGGTTACGCACGTCTTGGTGGCGGGTTCAAAATCAATTATAAATCAGACAAATACAATATTTCTGCAAATGTTATCAAAATAAAAGATAGAAAAAATTCTGTAAATTTTGATAACTTTCCTCAACAGTATATTCAGCCCAAAGATAATATCGCATCAAGTATTGCTTTTGAAACTCAATTGTTTGGAAATCTGTCTGTTAGCGGAGAATATGCAGTAAGTTCCATGCAAGAAATCGGACAGTCTACAGAGGAATCTCCCAAAAGTAAAAATGTTGTCTATCAAGCAATTGAAGCAAATTTGGCATATTCTACATCAATCGGTTCTATTGGTGTAAGTTACAATCGGTTACCGCCTGATTATGAAACACTTGGCGGATATTATTTCAGTGAAGACGAGGAGCAAATTTCATTGAATATTGCAACAACAATCGCCGAAAAATATCAGTTGAGCGGAAATTTCGGTTACAGACACGATAATATTGATAATCAGCAACTAACGACTAATAAAAGCTTTGCATATTCCTTGAATTTGTCAGCAAATTCTATTGAACGATTATCACTTTCGGCAGGAATTAACAACGACCAAAGTTATGTAAACTTAAAAGATAATCTCGAACAATTGACACAGATGTCTGATTTTGAAGATTTGGATACCAATGAATATTCACGCCTAAATCTCACTACAAATTTCAGTGCAAACTATACGATGAAAGAAAACGAAATTTTGTCTAATAATTTTTACACTTCGTTTTCTTTTAATACCACTTCCGACAAACAGCGTTACGATACAACTAACGCAAATTCAAGGATTTACAATTTGAATTTAGGTACAAATTCCGTTCTGAAAGTCCCGAAAATTTCGGTTGGAACAAATATCGGATTGAGCAAAACTGACTCATATTCACAATGTTACAAGATGTTGACATTAACCGGCAGTTTGTCGAAAACATTTAATAGCGGATTATCGCTTTCGGGTGCGTACACTTATGCCGGAACAAAATCCGACACTTTGCAAAGTAGCGTTACAAATATCAGAACTACAGCATCTTACGCTCTGTTTAAAAAGCATAATTTAGGTTTGACATTTTGTTATATTCACAATCCGATGTCAAATGGAATTGAACATCGGTACACTTTGAGTGTAAATTATAATTATGGATTTAGTTTAATTGACAACAAGAAAAAAAGAGACGACGAATGAAAAGAATATTTTTAATTTTAATTTTATCATTGTTGACCGTTGCTGCCTTTTCGCAGGGGAACAACGCGTTGAATATCAGTATTTTGGGTAGTGGAAATTATTCCGCAAAACTTTCAGATTATTATTCGCCCAAAAATGTGGGGATGTTAACCGTAATTGTCAGAAACACAGACTTTAAAGAGCCTAATTTGCAAATCCAACTTTACATGTCGGTAACAAACGGGCTCAAAACTTATATTCAAACCAAAAGTCCGAACATCTCAAAAACTTTCCAAATCGGTTCAGGTGAGACACTTACGCTTACCGGTCAGGACTTGGAATGTATTTTTAATACGTATTATTTAAATTACAAAAAGTCAATTTTTCAAGATGGTCAAAACATCTTAAAAATCTACGCTCGTGACACCAGAACAGGAAAAATTGTCAGCAATACTGCACAGATTTTACTAAAATCCGTGATGATTGCGCCGCCCAAATTGACAAGTCCGGGCGATAATTTTACAATTGAAACTGATAATCAATTTTTTAATTTTGCTTGGCGTGGCGACAACGGCGGCGCAAATATCGCAACCCGTTGTAACTACCGTTATAAATTTGAACTTTGGAAACAAAATTTCAGCGACAAAAACGTTGAGGCTCAGCGTCCTGCGGATTTTACAATGGAAAATCTGTTTGACGAGAAATACCAGTTTTTGCTCGCAACATTTCCTTTTGAAATCGGTCAAAAATATTGTTGGCGTGTTACTGCATACGATCCGTTGGAAAAAGCTACGTTCCTTCAAAATGGCAAAAGCGAAGTTAGAACATTCATTTTCAAACATTTACCTGTACCTGTTACGGGATTGAAGCACACAATCAACGAGCGAAACCGTCAAGCAACCGTTACATGGAACGCCGCCGAGGGGCACACAAAATATTACGTAGAATATTACAACCCTCAGACTACCAAAACGATAGCGATGGAAAAAGACGAACCAAAATTCACATTGGCATCAGCACCCGAAAAAGAATATACAATTTTGTTTCGCGTAAAAGCTCAGTGTTGGGGCGACGACAGTCGTTGTTCTAATTGGTCGGATTGGGACACCATCAAATACGCTGCACCACAGATAGTTGAGCCGAAATATCCGTGCGGTTATCAGTTTCCAAAAGTCGAAATTACAAATTTTGAATTGAAAACTGATTTCAAAGAAGGCGACATCGTGAGTGAGGCCAACGGCTCGTCAGATTATGAGATAATCAATTGTAAATCAGACGGTAACGGCGTTTTGCAAGGACAGTTTTATTTGATAATGAACGCTTGGGGCGGTGCAAAAATCGCATGTGAATTTTGGGACACAAAGATAAATACTGATAATCAGATAATTACAACTCGTTACCGTAGCATCGACACACCCGTCGGAATGGTTGAGCCCGAAGAATTAGCGAATTATGTAAAATCGCTTTGGCTTGATGGAAATTCTTTGGCAACGTCGTCAAAAATTCGTGATACGATTGTAATTGACCAAAAATTTGATTACCTTTACCGCCGTGAAAGCGGTGAGTTTGTAGCTGTTGTTGTAAATTCAGACGGCTCGACGACAGAAACCGAATTTGACCTTCACAAAAATCCGTCGCAAACGTTGATAACTGACGGCAAAGGCGATAGTTTGGTTTATTCACAAAAAGGACAAGTAATGGGCATAAAAGAATACAGAGCCACCGGCGGAAATTCCGCATTATTAAAGGATTACCACCGCAAAAGCGATTCGCTGGCGAAGTGGCAGATCAACTTTTTGCCTGATACTGCTACACAAATATACGGTTTTGACTATCTTGGTAGCGGAAACCACGGAATTTACTCAGTTTCAGAATATTACCCGTATTTAAGTGATAATTATGATTTACGTTACAAATCCGTTGAATGCGATCAAAACGACAAAGTAATTGTAGATTTTGGAAGTTACCCCGAAAAAGATTCGGTAATTTTCCAAGATAAATACGGCGTAACTCTCAAATTGTCAAAAGGTAACGTTTTAAATTTCACTGGTGTTGCAAAACCAGACACCAATTATATTTACGCTTACCGTGGCGATCAAAAAATAGGAAAGTTGTTTTTGAATACCTATCAGCAGAAAACCTACAAAGTAGTATTTGTTAGAGTAAATGGTGCGGCAAAAAAATTGAACGCAAAAGAAATCACAAAATATTTAAATAAGGTAT
>JAEEGL016902648.1_pt1 | contig 18798 bp, 20 predicted proteins | sample 9134231 | NCBI WGS metagenome assembly JAEEGL01 (sample SAMN16246548, study PRJNA631951) | gut metagenome | biome: gut microbiome; feature: rumen; material: fiber-attached | host: Bos | place: Iran: Karaj | collected 2018-10 | reverse complement strand
TAACACTTCTGAGGGAACATCAGGCGTTATTTCAAGTTCTGCGGCTGCTTCAGAAACACTTGAATCGATCCGGATCTCAGAAGATATTACGGCTTCCGTTGTAACCGAAGAATCAGTTGAGACGGTCACGTTCAGCGGTGAAGACCAGAAATATGCCAATACTTTCATAACCAATTTTGCAGAGCAGTATTTCAATGTCTTTCCGGATAACGGCCCGTTCGATGTTACAAATGCTTCTGTGGAGCAAGTGCTTACCTTTGCTTATTTCCATATAAAGATCAATTCATATCGTGATTTTGAACCGGGAAAGAAGGGCGAATGCATCTATGATACATTCACTTTTGAAAAGGCTTCGCAAGTGATCGGAAAATACATGAGCTACTTTCTTAAGGAAGAGGCCTGCAAGAATCTGCCTGCCCCTCCGGAGTCGATCGATAATATAGGCTTCGGACCTTACTACGCAGACGGAAAGGTCTGGTTCTCCTCCGGTGACGGTGATACATACAGGGACATCGGTATCGTTGATTATGCCGTATATAACAGTGACGGCACAGTGACACTTTATTTCACTGTCTACAACATCGATTTTGATGTTTTTGACAGTCTGGATGTCGATGGTGTCAAGAAATACTACACGCTGTCGCCTTCGGAAGCGGCAAATGACACTACACTTAAAAGACGCGGCACGGGTATCGCCAATGTTGATATCGGCCAGTCAGGCAAGTATTCCTTAAGAACTTACGACGTTACGTTAGAATAAGAAACAGGCAGGTTTTACTAAAAGATCTTATGAAGAATATTTATGTGGCAAGGATCTCTGATGCAGATAAACTTGCCGGAAGATACAGTTCCAAAACAGGACATCTGGCTTGCTGGAGTCTGGAGAGCAAGGGTGTATCGTGGTCATCTTATCTGTTTATTCCGGATCTTTCGGCTACTGACATAATATGCTTTGACGTTCTTTTCGAGGAAGATTTCAGAAAAGAAAATGATGTAAATAAAGGTGACAGGTTTAAGCTGTCATCGCCTGAAGGCGTGACCGATGTTGAGATAATCGATATAAAACAGGGTGAGCCGATCAATAATCTTGAGAATAAGGTGCCGTGGAGGGAACGGTCACCATACTTAAAAGGGGAATAGGAATATCCGGACAAAATATATTTGATAACGATATCTTTTTCGACGGGTATAAAATGCTCCGCGAAAGAGAGAAGAATGCCAATGTCCTTTTTGAGATACCGGCACTGTTCGCGATACTGCCCGATCTTAATGGCAAAAAGATAATACTGTATTTGTTTGATATAATCTCTTAAATATCGAAAAACTTATTCGCGGGGAGAATCGGGGACGGAAGATGTTTGGTTTTTTAAGAAATCTGTTTATAAGAAGTGAGACGGCACCTGCAATGCCGTCTGTGCCAAATCCGGCAGCGAATAAGCGCGTTGTGGTATCCGAGAAAAAACTGCTGCATGATTGCATACAGATGCTGGAAACCGGGCATGTAAGTTATCTTTCCAGTATATATGCATTTCTGGTCTCTGATGACTTGAGAATCGTAGAGAAAGCGGCTATTTATATAGCAAAGTATGCGAGGTTAATGAATGTAAAAAGCCTTATACAGCTTGATGAGATGTTCCGCGGATATAGAGACATGGCCTGGCCGACAGACTGGAAGTATGTTGATCTGTCCAGGATTGAAAAAGCTATAGACAACAGGGATGATTTCCTCTGGGTCGTTAGGATCGGTACCTTTCACAACAACGGATACTACCGTGAGAAATGCATCAGATATCTGAAAGATGACCATGATTCTTACATCTTCCTCTTTTTGCGCCTTAATGACTGGGTCCGTGAAGTCCGGCAAGCCGCTTTTGAGGCCCTGGAAAGTGTAGGAGAACTTAATGCCGATGAGCTCATGTCCTGTCTTTCCGTGCTCGAAAAGCTCCGCAGGAGCGGACGCAGGGACTACTATATGATGAAAAAACTTGATGCCAAAGTATCTGAAAGGATCCGTGCATTAGCTCCTGTATTCGACTGGCAGATGATCAAAAAATATGATGAATCAACGAGAAGGTTCCTCTACCGTAATCTTCTCGAAAATGATCAGCTTAGCAAGGATGAGATCTATTCAATACTTGAACATGAGAACAGTCCCAAATGCCAGTTGCTGATGATGGCGATGTTCATTAATAACTATGAACTGTCTCTAGAAGAGGTCGACAGATTCCTAAGGCATAAGAGCCTGATCGTACAGTACAAGGCTCTGGAACAGAAGTACAAGATCACAGGCAAGCCCTGGGATGGCATAGAGGAACTGCTTTTGTCTCCCTCCAGAAGGATCCGTGAATATGTAAGATATATCCTTAATAAACACACGGATTTTGACTGCCGTTCCTACTATATCCAAAACCTTGAGACACCCGCCAGAGCGGTATGCATCCTTGGCATCGGCGAGACCGGCAGACCGGAAGATTCCGAACTTATCTTGAAATATGTTGATGATGAGAATTTCCGTATAGTAAGAAATACGATAAAGGCAATAGGGGCTTTGAATCCTCCGGAGACAGAAGAGATCTTATGGAAGCTGCTTCAGGATGAGAGGCTCCCCGTGATGGTTCAGGCATACAGGATCATCATTGACCACAATATCAAATGCGGAGCAGAACGGATATATGCTCTTTTCGAGCAGACCGGATCAGAGATGCTCCGGAAGAAACTGGCTGCGCTTCTTGCAAAAGAATCATACTGGGACAGGATACCTTATATCCTTATGCTTTATTCATATGATGAGGAGGATATCCATGAGAGTGTCCTTAAGGGATTAACAAGGCGTGCAAACACATACGCAAGCGTTACAGGAGAGAAGGCCGCGCGGATCGAAGAGATCCTTGATGATGAACGTTATGCTATACCGGAGAAGATAAAACAGCGCATAAGGTTCTATATCTCTATATCAAAAACCAAATAGTACTCAGGAATAATCTCAGTAACCTGAAAGATGATCAGGAGGATAAAATGGGAATCATATACAGAAGACTTGAGGAAGCTGATCTTGATACGTTTATAAGCATGAGGATCGTTCAGCTCAGGGAGGAAGGCGCCACGGAAGACATTGATCTGGTGCCTCATCTTAAGGATTACTACAGACGCCATATGGCAGACGGGACGTTCGTTTCCTGGCTTGCAGCGGACGGGGATAAGATCATCGGAACGAGCGGTATGTCCTTCGTTGAAAAGCCGCCGTATTTCAGTTGTCCGACGGGAAGGATAGGCCTTCTGTCGAGCATGTTTACGGATCCTTCCTACAGACGCATGGGTATCGCAAAGGAACTGCTGCACAGGGTTGTTGAGGAAGCTAGGGCATACGGCTGCGGAGCCGTCCAGATAACGGCCTCCGACATGGGCGTGAAGCTCTATACGGCATACGGATTCAAGCATAACGGCAACTTCATGCAGTATACATTTTGAGGAGAAAAATAAATGACTAATGAACAGCGTGCAGAAGCACTGATATTTGAGCAGGGTTTTGAGTTCGATAAGATCGACAAGAACTATATAAGGCTGTTGATCGAAGATGAGATTGCGAACTTTCAGGAAGGAAGTTCCGAATATATACGCCTGCTCTGCGGGTATCTTTTCTGCCTTGGCGATGAATCGGATATAGAACTTATCAGGAAAGCAAAAAGCGATATCAATTTTGATGTAGGCTGCATGATCGATCAGGAATGGATCGACAGTCTGGCAAACGGCGGAGCTGCCGGTGACGGTGTCCGTTCAAAGGAAGAGCTCATCGACATCTTTGTCGAATACTATAAGGACTTTGAAGCAGATGATTTCTGAGGAGAGTGTATACATATTAACCTGAATTTCCTAATGTAAAGAAATATCAAGAGTGTTATCTTTATACTAACAATTTTCACGGGGTGAAATGATGATAACTGATGCTTTTGATGACAAGTCACCGGCGATAATAAATCCGGTCAGAAAAGAAGATGCCATAAAAGTCGATGTCTGCATCGTCACTTTCTCATATAAGATCGAGGAATTCGTAGTTAATAACTACGGCGCTAAAGAGATAGCCTGCCTCTGGTCCGCAACGGGCCGCACACCTGTTTATCTCATTGAGAGGAACGGCAAGAGGATAGCTTTCTATAAGACATTTATCGGTGCGCCTATTACTGTCGGCCTGATCGAGGATACTTTAGTTGAGCTCGACTGCAGCAAGTACATACTCTTTGGCGGAGCGGGCTGCCTTAACAAGGAGATCGCTCACGGAAGGGTAATGGTTCCTACGGCTGCCTATAGAGATGAGGGAACATCCTATCACTATATGCCGGCTTCTGATTATGTTGAGATGAATAACTCCGGAACAGTTGCTGAATTCATGAAGACCAACGGCATTCCTTATATTCTGGGAAAGACATGGACAACGGATTCTTTCTACCGTGAGACGAAGAATAATTTTGAGAAGCACAAGGCTGACGGCTGCATCTCTGTAGAGATGGAATCAGCAGGCGTTCAGGCAATGTGTAATTTCAGAGGACTGGATCTTTATTGCTTCTTTACCGGCGGAGATCTTCTCGATGCTCCCGAATGGGAGGAAAGAAAGCAGGCAAACGGCGACGGCGGACAGCACGATGCAGGGCATTTCAGCATCGCGCTCGGCCTTGCGGAATATATCGCCTGATGAGCAGGGATTTATATGTTGACGAATAAGGACATTCTGAGAACAGCAATGGAACAGTCTGCAGAAGACATCGGATGCAGGCCGGAGGATTTCCTTGACAGTAAGAATGTTGTGGTACCGTTAAAGCTCGGTCCCAATGCCAAGAAGTACTATAAGATGCCGATAGGGTGCAACTTTATATCCTACGGAAGCAATGTCGTGGCGGCGGTGACGGAAGAGACATCTGACATCGTCAGGGAATATGTTGAGAAATTTGAATTCTATCACCTCTTTGAGACGCCGAATATGCACTGGCTCAATGAGCGTCTGGCTGATAAGGGAATGGCTGTCTGCTTCATGGCGGAATACTATCTTCCTGACATTAACAGGCTGATCGACCACCCGTGTCCGTATGAGCTCCGCGTGCTCGAAAAAGGTGATTATGAGGAGCTCTATCTCCCTTGCTGGTGCAACGCTCTGTGTGCTGACAGAAAGCAGCTCGATGTGCTTGCCATAGGTGCATATGACGGAGACAAACTCGTGGGGCTCGCAGGCTGTTCTGCTGACGCTGAAAAGATGTGGCAGATAGGTGTGGATGTGCTTCCTGATTACAGAAGGAAAGGTATAGCTTCCGCCATTACTTCGAGAATCGGACTTGAGATCCTGGACCGCGGCAAGATACCATTCTACTGCACTGCCTGGTCAAATATCCGTTCCGTAAGAAATGCGGTAAGGAGCAGTCTTATCCCGGCGTGGGCCGAGATGACCGTAAAGCCTTTGGATACCGTGAAGGGGATGAATTCCTGAGCCTTGAAAATATGGATATTACCCGCAAACCATTGAAAATAAAGGGCTTGCGGATGCGAGCGCCTGGTTTTCGATGACAAAACGAGAAAAATATATCGAAAAACGATAAAAAACTCTTGAAAAACGAAAAACGCTGTGTTAGTATACCGGGTATAAAGCATGCTTAAGACATTTCTTGAAGGAGGAAATAGACTATGCGATATAATGACGGAATTATCAAATGGGCAAAGATCGCAACAGTTCTGTTTATAGCAATGGTGGTTGTAGCTGATATCTTCGGTATCGTGATCACTCAGTATATAGCTTATTGCTGGGCTGAAGTATCTGATACACCAAGCGTTGCAGTTCTTGCAGTAGTTTTCTATCTCGGAACTGTAGGAGCTTACTTTATCCTTTTCGCTTTATTTAAACTGTTGTCGAATATGAGCAAGGATCTGGTATTTGACAGAGCTAACACAAAGCTTATGGGTATTATCACAGGTGCTCTGGTAGGGATCGCAGCTGTTTGTGTAGTTGGCGGTTTTATCTGGAACGGATGCTGGATACTGTCAATCATAGCTTTATTCATGGGCCTCATCGTACTGAGCGTCAAGGTTGTCTTCGATAAGGCGATCACCATGAAGGAAGAATTGGATCTCACGATCTGAGGAAAGGAGGAGAATATGATTATAGTTAATCTTGATGTAATGATGGCGAAGCGTAAGATCTCCTCTGGTGAACTTGCTGCAAAGGTGGGAATCACACAGGCGAACCTCTCTATACTTAAGAACCAGAAGGCCAAAGCTGTAAGATTCTCGACTCTGGATGATATTTGCAGAGCGCTGGACTGCCAGCCCGGAGACATTCTCGAATACAGAGAGGACTGATTCACTAATGGACAAAAAGATAATATTTCAGAGGCTGGGAATTTTCCTGGCCTATCCTTTGGCATACACTTATTTACGGCTCATGCTCTCCTTTAATGGTGAGTTTCATGTAGGGGCAGGACATCTGACGTTCTCGGTTGCATATCCTTTGTTCGCGGCATTATTCATAATTATCAATGAGTTCGTAAGGCGCGGAAGAAGGGGTGCTTCTGTCAATCCTTCCTATCAGACAGTATTCTGGTATGTAATGATGATCCTGTCAGGTGCAACGGCTACTATCGGACCGAGTGAGGAACTCTCGGTATTTGCAATGCATTTGTGTGCCGTTTATTCAGTACTGGTATCTAACAATATCCTTCTCGGAGGAAAGACATCCGGCTTCATACCTGCCGATCTCATACACGGCTTTTATGTTAAGTCATTTGCGGGCTTTCCGAACTTCGTCACGGACTGGGGATGCTTTAAGAGATCCGTGCCTTCTGAAGGAGAAAATGAACCACGCAGAAAGAATCCTGCCGGTGCGATCATATTCATTGCCGTTATGGCAGTATTGCTTATTATCTCCGTGAGCCTGATGGCTTCGATCGATAAGGATATCAATCAGTTCTTCAGTAACATTACGTACTTGTTCGGTGACTATTTCAGGAACATTGAAGTAAACATGATAATGTTCAGGGCGATTTTTGCGATCCCCGTATGCTTCTATCTCTATGGTCTTATGTCCAGAAGCGCCAAATCGGACGGTGAGAGGGAGAAGAGGGTTGCGCAGTGGCTTACCAGAACCAGGGGCAGGGGAAAGACCGTTTCCTCAACTCTCGTATACATTGCGGCAGGCATATTTGTCGTAGCTTATATTCTCTTCTTCATCAAGAGACTCGCATATATGTTAGGCGGCTTCGTCGGCAGTGTTCCTGATAAGATGCTGGTATCACAATATGCCAGAGAAGGATTCTTTGAGCTTGTAGGCATTATGGCCGTCAACATGTGTGTTTACCTTGTGATAATCCTTCTGGGCAAGACGGATTCGGACGGTAAGTTCTCGCTCCCTTCAAAGATCCTTGTCACACTCCTTATGAGCGAGAGCATCATCTTCGCAATTATAGCCATGAGCAAGCTCGGTCTGTACTACAGCAGATTCGGATACACTCCCAAGAGGATCCTGGCTATGTGGGGATCTCTTGCACTGGGATTTGCTGCAGCAATGACGATCGCCACGGTATTCCGCGGAAAGCCTCACTTCAGGGCGGGAGTAATCTTTACCGCTGTATCATATATCGCTATCTGCATTTTGTCCGGTGTTCTTGTGTCTTTAAGCTTCTGATTATCTGAGGATGTTCCAATATAAATAATCAGCCCGGTTCTGTGTATCAGAGCCGGGCTATTATATATTTAAATATATAATATATTATGTAACATACATTCCATTGATACAATCATACTTTTTAAGTTGAATTAACCCCAATATATAGTATTTTAATTTGAAACTTCCATTTACAACTGACCCTTGAGGTGGTATGATTACCACATAATAATAACATACATTTGTTCGTTTTAAGCAAGTGATCTCAGTGAATTGGAGGGTTGCTCATGACAAGCTTTAATTGCACGGTAAAAGACATTTTCAGAAGACCCTGCATGATCGATAAGGCCGTAATGGATCTGGCCGTCAACGGATATACGGAACATGCTGTAACCTATTCAAGGATAAAGGATAACCTGAACAATGCCCTGGAATATGCAGCTTGCAACATGAGAGACTACGAATATGAGACAGCGGTCATATATCTTAAGACCTGCGAGTCTGAGAAGAGGATCGCCGATACGGCATATTATACGCACAGGACGATCAGGCGTTATGTACGTAAAGTCTGTGAGCTTATAGGCAGATATTATCTTGAAGTCATGGGCATAAAGCTCTTGCCCGTTGATACCAGATTCGTCGAATGCAATGTGCCGGCCGGAACTTTCTGGGAGAAGGCTAATTCTCTGATGGAAAGCAGTATTGAGAATGTGACCATTGCGATAGCATGCTGTCTTGAGCACAAGTCCATCAATCAAGCCTGCAGCACTTACCATATGGGGAGCGACAAGGTAAAGAGGATCATTGATTCCTTCGGTTCTGTCGTTACTGTTTACGATATCCATTCAGAAGGAAGAAGTGCCGTTTAATTCTGTTTATTAATATCTCCGTATTTTTAAGGCAGAGCATTTGTAAAACGGATGCTCTGTCTTAATGTTATAATCTTTAAATGAAATGAACCTTAGAAGTCCGTAAGGAGGATGATCTTATGACAATTACATTCGATAAGCTTCCCGGTAACCTTGAAGAACTTATTGCTTTGCCTTATGCCTCGCTCAGTGAACCTGAGTACAGTGCTGCGCTCTTTGTGGCTGTCATGATGAATTATACGGCTGATAAGGAAGAGACATACAGAATGCTCGAATTCCTTAAAGGTCCCTACGGATTATCTCCTTATGAGAAGAGTTTTCTTGCTGACAGAATGGCTGACGGCAGCCACGTCATAAGATCCTTCTTCAAGGGAACATCACCTGATAACGATTACACTCCTTCAATGCCCTATACTGTCGAGACGGAAAGAGGCTTTGACAGCGAGATCGACGGCAGGATGAAGATATTCATGACATCTTCCGGTGCTGACTCAAAGCGCCATATCCTGCTCCGCCACAAGCCTTCCACCAATCAGTGGTTTGTTGAAGACCAGATGCTCCTTGCAATGATCAGACCTCCCAAGTCTGATGATCCGTGGGCATGACAAAGGAATAACAATGAAGCAGATAAGGTCATATCCAAAGCTTTTCATAACGTCCAAGGCTTCCAGGTCTCTTAAGAATGGTCATCCCTGGGTCTATATAGATGAGATCACTTCATCTGAAGGTGATCTTGCTGACGGCTGTATCGTTGACTGTTTTGAAGGATCGAGCTGGCAGGGCGCAGGCTTTTATAATTCAAGATCCAAGATCGCCGTCAGGATCATTTCAAGGAACAGCAATGACATATTCGATCAGAAGTTCTGGTATAGGAGGATCCTTTATGCCGTCCAGTACAGGATGACTGTAATGCGCGGCAGTGATTTTGAATGCTGCAGGATAGTTCACGGGGAAGCTGACCAGATCCCGGGATTTACCTGTGACAGGTATGGTGACATAGCGGTAACTCAGATCGCCTGCCTGGGACTTGAACAAAATAAAGACCTTATCTATAAAGCTCTGATGGATGTTTTCGATGAGATCGGACAGCCTCTTAAGGGCATTTATGAGAGAAATGAACTTGCCTTAAGGACCAAGGAAGGGCTTGATCTTTATAAGGGCTGGTACAAAGGTGAAGATCTTTCATGCATTACCGAGATAACAGAGAACGGGATCAAGTATTCCGTGGATATAGAGAACGGCCAGAAGACAGGCTTTTTCCTTGACCAGAAATATAACAGGCTGGCAGCGGCTTCCATAGCAAAGGATAAGACTGTGCTGGATTGTTTTACGCATACGGGATCGTTCGGCCTTAACTGCGCTTATAACGGTGCAAAGCATGTAACAAGTGTTGATATCTCTTCACAGGCGATAGATATGGCAAAGGAAAATGCCGAAAGAAACGGCCTTCAGGATAAGATCGATTATGTGTGTGAGGATGTTTTCGAGCTGCTCACGGAAATGGCTGAGAAGAAGGAACACAGATATGATTACATAATCCTCGATCCGCCGGCATTCACCAAATCAAGGCAGACCGTCGAATCGGCCGGAAGGGGATATAAGGAGATAAATCTCAAGGCCATGAAGCTTCTGCCGAGAGGCGGCTATCTTTCCACATGCTCATGCTCGCATTTCATGACTGATGAATTATTCAGGAAGATGCTCGCGTCTGCCGCAAGGGATGCAAATGTCAGTTTGAGACAGATAGAAGCAAGGACGCAGGCGCCCGATCATCCGATACTCTGGAATGTTCCGGAGACGGATTATCTGAAGTTTTATATCTTCCAGGTTGTGTAAGGGGACATTTTAAGACGGAAAACTCTGAAAGGCCTGCGGATAAAGGGTTTGCGGCGTTTGGTGCTGCCTTTTTGCGGCGGAAATTGAGGCGCGCTGCCTCATTTTAGCCTATTTTTTCTCACAATCTTGTTGTCGTTTTGATGCTGATATGAAGTGGATTGGACGGAACACTAATCTAACCTTTACATAGAAAGTGAGGTTTCTTTATGTGTGACGAGATTTTTGACGAACAGAGCAATAACAATTATTGTTTTGACAAAAATGCCACCCTGGTCATAAAGCAGGATGCAATTATACATAATGTTGAATATATAAAAACCACGACCAAGGCGAAGCTCATCGCGGTCGTAAAGGAGAACGGCTACGGATTGGGCGTGGCTAATCTTTATAACATCCTCAAGGATCAGGACATCTTCATGTATGCCGTTACATCTCCCTGTGAAGCTAAGGCTTTGAGAGACGAAGGCTGTAAGACAGATATTCTCATTCTCACTCCCATCACGGATTTCTGTGAACTTCTTGAGATGGTAACCAATGATGTCGTTATAGCTTTGGGAAGCGACAAGCAGATCCCTCAGCTGATCGATATTTATGAGCTCACCGGCAGAAAGCCCAGAGTCCATATCCAGATCGATTCCGGATTGGGCAGATACGGTTTTAATGTCGACGATATTCCTAACTTCAAATACTTTACGGACTTTATCGCGATCGAAGGCTGCTTTACTCATCTGGCCGGCAGTACATGCAACTACAAGAAGAGCGTTGATAAGCAGCTTCTCCAGTTCAGACTGGCATTGGACAAGATCAGATCTTTTGGCATCAACCCCGGTGTATGCCACATCTCCAATTCAAAGGCTGCCATGACTTTCGGTGCTCTGGGTTATGAAGCCGTAAGAGTGGGAAGTGCCCTTGTAGGCAAGGTTAATGTAAAGTGCGGACTTGAAGAAGCTGTATGGCTTGAATCCAAAGTGTTCTCCGTCTATAACAGACAGGAAGGTGAGCATATCGGATACAGCGGTGAGGTCGCACTGAAGAGAGACAGTTCTCTTGCAGTTCTTAGGATCGGAACCGGATGCGGTGTCGGCCTTATCCAGAAGGGTTCGATGGACTTCTCGCTCTGCAGTTACATAAAGGATCTTTTAAGAAGGATCAACTCTGATCCCGTGCTTACCGTAATGATCAACGGAAATAAGATCCCCGTTATCGGCAGGATCGGCGTATCCCACATGACTGTCGATGTTACCGAATGCCCTGCAAAGGAAGGCGACGTCGTTAAGGTTCAGGTGAACCCGTTATTTGTACATCCTTACGTTAAGAGGATGGTCATCTGATAATAATTTAAAGTCCGGGGAGCCCGGAGCGTCAGCGTTCAGATCCTTTTGTAGAGCTTATGGCCGTCAAGGATCGGCTCACCGGTGAAATCCACGTACGGGTATGTCTCAACCTGTACCAGTTCGTAATTTTCCAGTTCGTCTTCGAAGAAATATGAAGTGACGATGTAGTCGAAATATCCTTCGTTTATAAGCTCTGTTGCTTTTTCTGCTATCTCGGGATAATCATTTTCGATATTGAGGAAACAGAAATATCTGTTCCCGGGCATGACCCCTGCTGCTAAATAGTAGCCTGAATCCATTACTTTGTAGGTCAGTATCTTTGCATCAGGAGTCTGATTGATCGTCTCCGCTATACGGTACTGGTTGAAGAATGACTTCGGCTTAAACATCAGGTACAGGTTCTTGCACATGGAAACCGGCAAGATATAAAACACGATAAGGGCCAGTGCGATTACTTTCTTCACGAGCCCGCCTCTTGCTGATAATTTGCCTTCGAGCCATTTTATGAGAAGGATCACGGGCACCAGTGCAAGGCAGAACCCGTAAGCAAAGATATATCCGTAATAATATATGAATGCCGCTCTCGTAAATGTTGTGAGCGCCATGGGTATAAATGTGATAACTGAAAGAAGAATGGCCTTTGCACGGTAATTCTTCTTAAAAAAGAATATCGATGAAAACGTCAATATCATAAGAACACCGAAGGCCTTATAATACGCGGATATCTTTGCTAATGCATTTATGGGGAAATAGAACTGCTTGATAACCGGGATACTTGCAAGTCCGTAAGTCTTATGCCTGCTGTGATAAAGGAAGATGTTGTTATAGAAATATGCTTCCCAGAGAGAACCGGTGGCTTTGTTTGCGAGAAAATACAAAAGTATGGGTGCACTGATGACAATAAAGCCTGTGATGAATCTCCAGACAAGAGACCAGAGTCTTGCCGCATCCTTTTTCGCGATCGACAGGACAAGGATATAAAGGCAAAAGCCGATTACGAATCCAATGAAAGTGTATTTGACCCAGAAGAGCGCGCCGGTAATGATGCCTGACAGGAATGCTTCTTTGTTCGAAGGAAGACCGTCGCCCTGAATTGCGGCCTTGAGCCCTACATATAACAGGATCGTGATTAGAGGGAAGAAGAGCTCTTCGGCATTGCCTCCGAAATTGAAAAGCTTTGAAGTATATACAATACACAAAAACAAAGGCATTACCGCGACAAGATACTTCGGAGGATCTGTAATGAGTTTTACGATCTTCCAGGAAAAGACAGCATAGACTGATGATGCGATGCATTCGAGCACCCATGCTCCGGTAAATGCTTTCTCGGATATAAGTGCAGCTGCCGCATACAGGAAATAAAGAAGGGGGCCCTTTTGTTCATAAAGATCCCTGTAAGGAACCATGCCGTGGATTATGCCCCTGCCCAAAGTAAAAAAGCAGTTGGCATCATCCCATGGATTAAACGGGTAAAGAGGCGAACAGGTGGACACGATGGTGATCGTGACCACAGCAGAAATTATGAGGAACGCAAGTTCTTTCCTTGTGTCCTTTTTGCCGGCTTTAAGTTCCTGTCTCTGCATTAACCGTTATTAACAGACTATCATGCTTTCCAAAGTCCGTGGAGATTGCAGTACTCGTAAGCGGCGATGACCTTCTCGTCAGCTCCGATGGTAAATACTGCCTTGGGCTCGTCTCCGGGCTTAAGATATCTTACGATGGCACCCTTGTCTGTCTCCAATGCTATGAAGGTGATGTAATGTGCATCCAGCATGGGATGTGCAACTTCGCCGACTGTTACGGTAACTTCCTGACCGTCAACGGCGATAACGGGTACATGCTTCTCACCGGCTGCATCAGTGGTATTGGGAATGAGTTCCTCCAGATGACCGCCTTCACAATCCGTCTCAAAAAGCTTGGTTACAACGGTTCCGCACTTGCCTTTGAAAAACTTCATAACATTCAGTCCTCCTAACCGTAAAATTGAATAAAGACATTATACCATTTTGTAAGCAGTTAGCTTCAAAACAGGCGAATTGAAAATCATTATGAGACCAATATATGTAAACGAGATTAAAACTTAATGGAAACATCACAGCAAAGTGGAAAAATGTACAAAAAGAAAAAGTTTTTGCCTTAATGAGCCTGAGGTCTTTTTGTATAATCTCGTTGGGCATGAAGAAAGCCCGAAAACATAAATAACCAGAGGTGGAATGGTATGGCTAACATTTTTGATTTAACTGGAAGAGTAGCTGTCATTACAGGCTGCTCCACAGGACTCGGTGTTCAGATGGCTAAGGCTCTTGCAAATCAGGGCTGTAATATCGTAGCCATTGCACGCCGCCAGAATCTGCTTGACGAAGTTTGCGCTGATCTTGAAAAGACATACGGCGTAAAGACACTTGCAGTTAAGCTTGATATTACAGATACAGAAGCAGTTAATGCTGCAACAGATGAGATCCTCGCTAAGATGGGGAGGATCGACATCCTCGTAAACAACGCAGGCACAGGAGCTGTTGCACCTGCAGAAGACATTACTGATGAGCAGTTCCAGAATGAGATCGACATCGACCTCTTCGGTTCCTTCAGAATGGCAAGAGCTATCGCTAAGAAGGCAATGATCCCTGCTAAATTCGGCAGAGTCATCAACATCGCTTCAATGTACGGCCTTGTTGGTAATAAGGTAGCTCCCGCTTCTCCTTATCACGCAGCAAAGGGCGGCGTGGTAAATCTTACAAGAGCGCTCGCATCCGAGTGGGGTAAGTACGGCATCACAGTTAACTCCATTTGCCCCGGCTACTTCTACAGCCCCCTTACAAAGGAGACATTGGATTCCGAATTCTTCCAGGCTAACGCAAGAACAATGATCCCTCTTGAGAGATACGGTAACGACGGCGAACTTGATACGGCAGTATGCTTCCTTGCTTCTCCCGCAACAACTTACGTTACAGGCGTAAATCTCCCTGTAGACGGCGGCTATACAGCGATGTAATCAAAGCCCCATATTCTTACAACAAATTAATGCCGTGCATTTCTTTTAATTTGATTAAAGATTTGCACGGCGTTTTTTGTTAGAATAAGCCCTGATGGAGGTGTTCCATTGGAAAAGGGCAAAGACAGTTTCGTATTTTCGCGCAAAGAGCTTAAGAGCAAAGCAAGGGCCAACTTAAAGCATCATTATCTGATGTATGTTCTTGCGTGTCTCTTCGCTCTGATAATGCAGGTCGAATTCCTTGCGTCGGATAATGTTATCGGTGCCAGAAGGCAGGTAATACTCGATGCGACGCAGGCTGTTTATGAATTTACCGGTGTTCAGGATGTTAAGCTCATAGAGGCTGCCTACCTCGAGATAGACGAGGATGCCGACTCACTGTATACGGCTGTTGAGCAGGATCTGTACAGCAGGACCCTGAGCAGTGTGGAAGCCAATGAGATGTTCGGAAGGACTAGAGGCATCCTTAACCAGATCATCAACTATGTGACCGAGAACACCATCGTCTCAAATATCTACTCGATAATAATCCAGTTTGCGGGATCCGAGAGCGTAGCCCAGTTCATAATGACTATTCTGATCCTGCTTTTTGCGGGCTTTGCCTGGCTCTATGTGCGTAATGTCTATGTTGCCGTTTGCCGCAGGATATTTCTCGAAGGCAGGATCTATAAGAGGATACCTTTCTCGAGATACCTGTTCTTCATAAGAATGAAGCGCTGGACAAGGGCTTCTCTTGTAATGGCGCTCAAGACGATCTTTGAGCTCCTCGGAATGGCTACTGTTATCGGATTCCCCGTGGTCCACTGCGGCCTTGTTCTCGTTCCCTACATAATCGCAGAGAATCCTGATATCAGGCCGGTTGAGGCACTAAAGCTCTCGTGGAACATGATGAGGGGCAATAAATGGAAGCTGTTCGTGATGTTTCTCAGCTTCTTCGGATGGTATGTTCTCGGAACCTGCACGCTCGGTTTAGCAAATATCCTTTTTACGAACCCTTATATCGTCTGCAGTTACACTGAATTCTACGCGAAGATCAGACAGCACAGCATAGAAAAGAAGATGCCCGGCACTGAACTTCTCAACGATAAATATCTGTTTGAAGTTGCAGATGACGGAACACTCAGTGACACATATTCTGATGTTCTTGAAGAGCTCGAAAAGCCCGAATATTCACTCGAGAGCCTTGAAGGTCCCCGCGAAAAGTTCTTTGCAAAGCACTTCGGCGTCGTTCTCTGGAACAGCAAGGACGAGATTGAATATGAGAATAAGCAGGCTCATAAGATGAAGATGCAGGGACTTGAGAAGGAAGCTACGGGACTTTCCTATCCTTCAAGATTATCCCCAATCCCGGAGCAGCGTAAGATACCATATCTTGACAGCATTCACTACATGAGACATTACTCGATCATGTCACTGCTCATGATGTTCTTCATCTTCTCGAATTTCGGATGGACATGGGAGCTGCTCTACTATTTTCTCATGAAGGGAAGACTCATCAACCGCGGTGTTCTCCATGGTCCATGGCTTCCGATCTACGGCTTTGGCGGTCTGTTCGTACTCGTTTTGCTCCACAAGCTGCGCAAGAGACCGTTTTGGTTTTTCATAGGCACGATCGTGCTTTGCGGGACGGTCGAGTATATGACCGGATGGGCTCTGGAAGTAATGTTCAATGCCAAGTGGTGGGATTACAGCGGATATTTCCTTAACCTGAACGGACGTATCAGCGCTGAAGGCCTGCTTGTATTCGGCATATGCGGAATGGCATTCATATATGTGCTCGCGCCGCTTCTCGACAACTTTATCCGCAAAATAAACAGAAAGGTCCTGCTCTGTATAGGTCTGACCCTTCTGGTCCTGATAATCTCAGATGCGATCTATTCCCATTTCGTCCCTAATACCGGTTACGGAATTACCGGAAGCTTTGACAGGGACGAGGATATTGTCACGGTAGAATCCGTGGTGGAAACAGAATAAAAAAGCTTTTCCTTAGAAGTCATCCGCAGATGTGCGGACAAAGATGCCGGGAAAAGCTTTTGTTTCTTGATGTGCCGGGGTTACCGGCGGGTTTATCAGCTGCCGAATACCGAGTTAACGGCGCCTGTGAAGAATGCTATTGCAAATATGATCACAAATATCACGAAGCAGATTATCGTGAAGCAGAAATATGATCTTGCGAAGTTCTTCTTGTTGACGTTCTTTGCGCCGATTGCCATGATGATGAGGCAGATAAATCCGATTATCGGGATAGAGAATAAGATCTCATATCCGAAATAACCCCACATGGATATCGGACGGTACTCTTCAGGAATCATGTTCTGGTCAATTCTATCAATCCTCCCTTAAAATGACGGTTTTTGCCGAAGAATCATTCCGTTTTTCTTCAAAGTTAATATAGCATAAACGTCTTGTATTTCCTTGAATAAAATGTTAACTTACCTCATATGTTTTTTTAGAGGGTATTTTGCTATGGAAAAGAAGCCTTTTGTTACCAAGAGCCAGATCGAAGAGATCGCCAGATCTTATCCCACACCGTTTTACATTTACGATGAGAAGGGCATCCGTGAGAACTGCAAGCGAGTTAAGGAAGCTTTTGCATGGAATAAAGGTTTTAACGAGTATTTTGCCGTAAAGGCCACACCGAACCCTTATATCCTGGACATCATCAATGACTACGGATTCGGCTTTGACTGCTCGTCCGAAGCAGAGCTTATCCTTGCTGATGCGGTAGGCGGTCCGATCATGTTCTCGTCCAACGACACTCCGGCCAGAGAATATGCTCTCTGCGCAAATCTCGGAGGCATAATCAATCTCGACGATATTACACACATTCCTTTTGTCGAGCACATCTTAGGACCCAAGTTCCCTGAGGTAATGAGCTGCAGGTATAATCCGGGCGGAGTATTTAAGCTCAGCAACGGCATCATGGACAACCCGGGTGATTCCAAGTACGGAATGACTAAGGAGCAGCTTATCGACGCTTACACACAGCTCAAGGCTCACGGTGTAAAGAAGTTCGGTATTCACGCTTTCCTTGCAAGCAACACGGTAACGAATGAGTACTATCCGACACTTGCGGGACAGCTTTTCGAGCTCGTGGTAGAGATCGCCGAGAAGGTCGGCATCGAATTCGCATTCGTAAACCTCTCAGGCGGTGTAGGTATCGGCTACAGACCTGAAGATTCCGCAAATGACATCATGGCAATAGGTGAGGGCGTAAGAAAGCAGTTCGAGCGCATCCTGGTTCCTGCGGGAATGGGTGACATTGCCATCTATACCGAGATGGGAAGATTCATGCTCGCGCCTTACGGAATGCTCATCACAAAAGCCATCCACGAGAAGCACATCTATAAGGAATATATCGGTGTTGACGCCTGCGCTGCTAACCTCATGAGACCTGCCATGTACGGCGCTTATCACCATATCACGGTCCTTGGCAAGGAAAACGATCCCTGCGACCACAAGTACGACGTTACGGGATCCCTTTGCGAGAACAACGATAAGTTCGCAATAGACAGAATGCTCCCGAAGATCGACATGGGAGATTTCCTTGCGATCCACGATGCCGGCGCGCACGGCTTTGCAATGGGATATAACTACAACGGAAGGCTCTGGTCGGCTGAACTTCTCCTTAAGGAAGACGGTTCGGTCAAGGAGATCAGAAGGGCGCAGACTCTTAATGATTACTTTGCAACCTTCGATAATACCGAGTACGCAGGAAAACTTATCAGCGACTGATAAGGCCTGAAACCCTTAAAACGCTTTATTTACAAGGCTCTGACGGATTCTGCGTCCGTTGGAGCCTTGTTCGTTGGTTGTGCAACATGCACAAAAACACAGCCGTGAGATTATGCAATCTGTTTAACAAACCCATTGTTTGAAATGCGGAGTAAGTGTACTATTAGGCTGTCCAAGGGGAAAGCACCTGGGGATAAGAAAATAGAGAAACATACCATACAAGGAGGTATTACAAATGAAAGCATTTTATTTAGACAACATTGATGTCGCAACACTTATGAAGGCACTTGACGAGTGCAAGGGAAACGTAATCCTTCTTACGGATGAAGGTGACCGCTTCAACCTTAAGAGCAAGCTCAGCCAGATCACAGGCATCATGAAGCTTATCGAGGG
>JAEEGL011036048.1_pt1 | contig 18798 bp, 16 predicted proteins | sample 9134231 | NCBI WGS metagenome assembly JAEEGL01 (sample SAMN16246548, study PRJNA631951) | gut metagenome | biome: gut microbiome; feature: rumen; material: fiber-attached | host: Bos | place: Iran: Karaj | collected 2018-10 | reverse complement strand
GGTTCGGCTCTGAGTGCCACCGGCACTCATTCACTACCGAACCGCCGCTCCGCTACCCTTCCGGGGTTTGCGATATATTTGCTTCGCAAATGCGATATGCCTTCTGCGCGATATGGTCTCGCCTGCGGGCTCGGTCACGCCGCGGGTCTGACAGTCCGCCGGACTGTCATTCAACACCGCGTCGCCGCTTCGCTGCCTGCGGCACGAGAACGGGGAAGGCGTTTTTTTATTAAAAAAACTTTGCCCGCGGCGGGAAAATATGCTATTATGATTACGTAAATATTTTTGCAACGGAGGCCGAATATGTTTTACGACCGCAGTCTTTGGATCGCGCAGAGCGACGACAAGAATCTGTTCATCCTGCCCAAGATGGCAAACCGCCACGGCATAATCGCCGGCGCGACCGGCACGGGCAAGACCATAACCATGAAGGTCATCGCCGAAAGCTTTTCCGATCTCGGCGTGCCCGTATTTTTCAGCGACGTGAAGGGCGACCTCACGGGCATGCTCTGCCCCGGCAAGGACACCGAGGACATGCAGAGACGCATACAGCGCTTCGGCATCGAGGGCTTTGCCTACAAGCCCTATCCGACACGCTTCTGGGACATCTTCGGCGAGGTCGGCCACCCCGTGCGCGTCACCGTATCGGGCATGGGACCCCAGCTGCTCGCGCGGCTTTTGGGCCTCAGCGACGTTCAGGCGGGCGTTTTATCCATCGTCTTCAAGGTGGCGGACGAGCAGGGGCTTCTTTTGCTCGATCTTAAGGACCTTCGCGCCATGCTCCAGTTCGTCGGCGACAACCGCGCCGAGTTCACCACGGCATACGGCAACGTGTCCGCCGCCTCGATAGGCGCGATACAGCGCGCCCTTTTAGCCTTTGAGGACGAGGGCGGCGAGCAGGTCTTCGGCGAGCCCGCGCTCGACATGCGCGACTTCATGCGCACCGATTTCGACGGCAGAGGATATATAAACATACTTTCGAGCAAGCGGCTCATTGGGAGCCCGACCGTATACGCGACCTTCCTGCTCTGGATGATGACCGAGCTTTTCGAGAAGCTCCCCGAGGTCGGCGACCTTGAAAAGCCCCGCATGATATTCTTCTTCGACGAGGCGCACCTGCTCTTCGACGGAGCCAAGCCCGCGCTCGTGCAGAAGATAGCCCAGGTCGTGAGGCTGATACGCTCGAAGGGCGTCGGCATCTACTTCGTTTCCCAGTCCCCCTCCGACATCCCGAACGACGTGCTCGCTCAGCTTTCCAACCGCGTCCAGCACGGTCTGCGCGCATACACCCCCTCGGAGATGACCGCCGTCCGCGCCGCGGCGAGGTCCTTCCGCGCAAACCCCGCCTTCAACACCGAGGAGGCGCTCCAGGCACTCGGGACCGGCGAGGCGCTCGTCAGCTTCCTTGACGAGAAGGGCGTGCCGTCGATCGTCGAGAAGGCGCGCATACTCCCGCCGCAGAGCCTTATGGGCGCCGCCGACGAGGAGATCGTGAAGCAGGCGATAGCCGCCGACGAGTTCGAGCTCAAATACCGCGAGGACGTCGACCGCGAGTCGGCTTACGAGATAATAACCAGAGCCAACGAGGAGCTTGCGGCCGAGCGCGAAAGAGAGCTCGAGGAGCAAAAGCGCGCCAAGGAGGAGGCCGAGAAGGCAAAGGAGGCCGAGAAGGCGGCGAAGCAGGCGGAAAAGGAAGCCGCCGCGGCCGCCAAGGCGGCCGAGCGCGAGGCCGCCGCGAAGGCGAAGGCGAGCGAAAAGAAAAAGAGCGCCGCCAAGAGCACGGCCCAGAAGATAACCAGCTCTGCCGTGAGCTCGGTGGTCAACTCGCTGGGCACCAACGTCGCCAACAGCCTGATGGGCGGCAAGGTCTCGAGCACGGGCACCATCGCCAAGCGCGCCGCGACCAGCGCGCTCAAGTCGGCTATGAGGCAGGGCTCGAACTCCATCCTCCGCGGGCTGTTCGGGAACAGGAAGTAAGTCAGGATATATAAAAACAAAGCCGCCCCGACTTAAACGTCGGGGCGCGTTTTTGTTTTGTCCGGGTTTACGCGCTTTTCTTTTTTTCGCTTATCGCGACGAGCACGACGGCGGCGAGTATCAGCACGGAGCCTATTACGCTCTGAACGCGGAGGCTCTCCCTCAGGAATATCGCGCCGGCGGCGAGGCTCGTTATCGGCTCGAGGGTCGAGGCTATCGCCGCCGTCTGCGCGTCGGTCTTACGGATGCCGAGGGCGAAGAAGAGGGTGCCGAACAGGGCTATCACGAGGCACGCTCCCGTTACGGCGAGCCAGCCCGCGCCCGTGAGAGCGAAGGGATCAACGCCCGAAGCGAGAACGTAAACGGAGAGCAGGGCGAGCCCGTTCACCGAAACGTAGAACATCATCTGAAAGGAGGAGACCCCCTCCGGGCGCAGATGATCCATAAGCACTATGTAAAGGGACCAGGTGACGACCGAGGCGAAGGTGAAAAGAAGTCCTTTCAGGCTGCCCGATTCGCGAAGATCGAGCAGGAGGACGACTCCGGCGAGACAGAGCAGGAGGCTTATCGCCTTTTTGCCCGTTATCTTCTTGCGGTAAAAGATACGGTCGAGCAGGACGACCGCGGAGGGATAGAGGAAATGCAGGGTCGTCGTAAGTCCCGTAGACTGGCACTCGTAAGCCGAGTAGAGGAAAAGGGGCGTCGACGCGCCCGCCGCCGACAAAAGCAGGAGCTTCGGAAAATTGTCCTTATAAAGCCTGAACGTGTCCTTCTGCCGCAGAACGACCGGAAGCAGTATGACGGCAAGCACGAAATAGCGCGCGAGCAGCATCGTCTGCTTTACCGCGCCGAGGCGGTAGCAGAGGGTCACCGCGAGGGGCATTATGCCGAATATGAAGCCCGAGATGAGGACCATCCAGAGCCCGTTGTTTTTCTTCTCCATATATGTTTCCCTTTCTATCCTTCTATCCAGTTCTTTTCCGCGAGCAGCTCCTCCGCCGCGCGCATGTGAGAGAGCGCCGCTTCCCCGCGCCTGAAGGCGAGAGCGCCGCAGAGACAGTCGGTAAGTATCACGGGGGCGGCAAAGCTGTTTTTTATGCCTCCCGCGTCGACCTCGCAGAGCAGGACGGTATCGGCGTCCGCGCAGTCGGGCGGGGGATTGGTGACGAGGATGATCTTCGCGCCCCTTCGCCGCATCACGGGCAGCAGTTCCGTCGACGTCCTTGTGTAGCGGTGGAACAGAAAAACGAGGCAGACGTCCTTTTTGCCGATGTTGAAAAGGGTCTCGAGCTCGCCCTCCCCCGGTCCCGTCAGCAGGAACACGCCGCCGCGCACCGAGAGGAAGCGGGTATAGGCGTAATGCGCCAGCGCCGCCGATTCCTTCATGCCGAAGCAGAATATCCGCTCGGCGCGGTCAAGCTCCGAGACCGCGGCCTCCGCGTCCTCCTCGCAAAGCTTTGCAAAGCTCTGCTCGACCGCCGCGAGAGTGCTCCGCAGGGTCTCCTCCGTAAGCTTGCTTCCCGCCGCCGCGCTCTTTGCGCGTATATATTTATCCGGCAGGCCCGGCAGGCGGCGCACCTCTTCCCTCACCGCCTCCTGAAAGCTCTTGTAGCCCGAAAAACCGACTCTGCGGCAAAAGCGTATCACCGTGGTCGTGCTCACGCCCGCGCGCGCCGCCGCCGCCTCGAGCGTAAGGAAGGCGAACTCGCTCCTGTGCCCGAGATAGTATGAAGCCGCCGCTCCCTCCGAGCGGGTCATGCATCTTATGCTTCCTCTTATACGTTCCGCCGTATCCATCCGTTCCTCCGTCCGATCTTACTTCCGTTGATAAGATTATACGGCTCCCCCGCGCGGAAATCAAGCGCCGGGACAAAAAATCTTTACAAAATGTATTAAAAAATACATAAGAAAAGTTCGGTTTTAATATGTTGACAAAACTTTTTTGCCGTGCCATAATTGAGTTGACGGAAATTTTTGTATCAAATACTATACAAGACGGGAGAGAATTGACAATGGGCAAAAAGACCGAGTTTTTATATCTTAACGAAGAAGACATGATCCGCGCCGGCGTGCTCGATTCCGCGAAGTGCATCGACGTCGAGGAGGAGATCTTCGCCCTTCTGGGCAAGGACGACTACCGCATGGGCGGCGACAAATACAACGCGCACGGCATGTCCGTCAAGTTCCCCAAGGAGACCGACATCCCCGGCATGCCGGTAGACGCGCCCGACCGCCGCTTCCTCGCCATGCCCGGATACCTCGGCGGACGCTTCCACGTCGCGGGAGAGAAATGGTACGGTTCCAACATCCTCAATCCCTCGCGCGGGCTTCCCCGCTCTGTCCTCATGATAATGCTCAACGACGTCGAGACCGGCGAGCCGATCGCCCTCATGTCGGGCAACCTCGTTTCCTCCGTGCGCACCGGCTGCGTGCCGGGAGTCGCCACCCGCCATCTCGCCAACAAAGACGCCGCCGTCTGCGCCTGCATCGGCGCGGGCCCCGTCTCCAAGGCGTGCTTCGAAGCCATCCGCCTCGAGGCAAAGCAGCTTAAAAAGGTCGTTATCTTCGACATCCTCAAGGAGAAGGCGGAAGCCTGGGCGAAGGAGATAACCGAAAAATACGGTCTTGAAGCATGGGCCGCCGATTCCCTCGAGGAAGCCGTCAGGGCAGGCGACATCATCTCGGTCGCCGCCTCCTCCGTAAAGCCCGTCCTCATGGAAAACGACTGGCTCAAGAAGGGCTCTCTGCTCATCTTCACCGGCAGAGGCAAGGTAGACGAAAAGTATTTCTCCGAGGCGAAGATCATCTGGGACAACCCGAAGATGCACGACGTGTATTACGACGAGCATCTTGCCCTGCCCGAGAACGAGCGCTTCATCAACGGCATCGGCGTTCAGATCTACCGCATGGTATACGAGGGCAAGCTGCCCGCGCTGATCGACGGCACCGGCCTCGGCGACGTCATCTGCGGCAAGAAGCCGGGCCGCACCTCTCACGACGACCGCGTCTGCTTCATCACCGGCGGCATGGTGATATGGGACATCGGCTGGTCCTTCGACATACTCCAGAACGCGAAGCGTCTCGGACTCGGACAGACCCTCAAGCTCTGGGACAGCCCCTATCTCGCGTAAGGATAAGAATAAAAAAAGACGCCGCTTCGGGAGACCGAAGCGGCGGTTTTTATGCGTACTTTGCCGAGATGACAACCCCTCAGTCAGCCTCACGGCTGACAGCTCCCCTTACACAGGGGAGCCTTGAAAAAAAGTCATCTTATGCTGAGCGATCTTGCGGACAGTATCGGCATGAGGTTTTCGAAGTCGAGCCTTATATCCTTGACCGGGGTCCTGTCTATATAGTCGCGTATGTCCTCGAAGGTCTGCATATATACGCTGACGTTGCGGAGCTGAGAGGGCAGGACGTAATGATCCTTGACCGTCTCGATATCGAAGGCGAGCAGCTTGTTTGCCTCGGCGCGCTGAGCCGCCGTCTCGCGTATCATCTCGATATTGCTCTCCGTCGGCTTCCTGTTCATCTCATACATATCGAGCAGGGCGAGGAAATCGTCGGCAAGGCAGAGGAATCTTTCCGCCTCGACCGCGTATCTGCGCGCCATGTCCATATCGCAGGCGGGGTCCTCGGAGATATCGGAGAATATCTTCATCGCCTTCTCGGCCGCCTTTGAGACCTTTACTATGAGAGCCTGCGCCTCTTCGCGGCGGGAAAGAATGCTCGTTACCGCTCTTCCGGGATAGTTCTGCGGATACTCCTTGCCCTTGCGGACGTAGGAGTAGAAGTAATAGGCGAGCCAGTTTTCGGTGAGGGTGCGGGTCGAAAGCGCCGCGGGGTCCTTCGCGGGCGCGCTCAAAAAATCGAGCAGCTCGAAGCCGCGGACGGCGTCGGAAGCTTTCCCCGGGAAAAGGCGCTCGGCGTAAAGCTTTGTCGCCGCCGAGACGGTAGGCGCCGCCGCCATGTTCCACGCGCAGGAGGCCTGGAGGGAGTCGGTGCGATCAAAGCTCTTTTCCCATTCGGTATATGAGGAATAGCCCTCGACGGAGCAGTCGTGCGCGAGCTCGGCCATTATGCGGCTGTTCTCGCCCGACTGGCGGACGAGGTTCCAGTGATAGTATCCGCTCATCGGCTTGACCATGGCGCGGAGGGAGGTCTCGGTAAGGTGCTCGCGCGTTACCTTTATCCCCGACTCGCTGTCGGCGTAGGCCCAGTGGTTGACGACCACGACGTCGTCGACTCCCGCCTTCTTCGCCTCTTTTTCGAAGAGGGGCATGTAGTCCTCCTCGGGCGGGCGGCCGGCGCGGCAGAGCATGTCGCTGTAAACGTATACCGTCTTCATGCCGCGGCTCTTGAGATAAGACGCGAGCTTTATCGCGTGGGCGATATATATCTCTATAGGGGTCTTGCCCGCGCACTTTTTGCAGCGGCAGAGGTCGGGACGGATGCCGAAGAGGTCGGCGGCGTTCCTGCCTATGCCCGTGTCGTGCCCGATCTCGTCGAGTCCGACGTCGAAGGACTCGATGCCGAGAGGCTTCAAGACGTTGTCGATTATGTCGTCGTAGAGCGAGAAGAGAAGGTCATATGTAGCTTGCGTCGAGGTGCAGAAGCCGTTGAGGGTCGGCTCGCCGTTTTCGAACTTCGCCGAGACCTCGGGGTATTTCGCCGGTATCAGCGTGTTGTGGCCGTATGAGTTGATAAGAGGCACGACCTCTACGCCGCGCTTTTTGCCGTATTCGGCAACGTCATAAAAGAAGTTCTTTTTGAATATCGGCGGAAGGGCCGACTCGTCGGTCCATTTATTCTTGACCGCCGAAAAATATCTGCGGTTTATCGGGGTCTTGAGCTTGGGGTATTTGGGGAACCTGTAATAGAGATATTCGGTGACGGCGCCGTCATACTGCACCTGCCAGCAGCCGTAGAGCGAGACGGTGAGGACGTTCTGCTTTTTCGTCACCATGTCGTCTATTATCGATTTGAAATCGGCAAGCTCCATGCAGTCGCTCCCGTAGCGGCTCTCTAAAAAATGTCCGCGCTTTTCAATGTCCGGCCAGTCGGTGATCTCAAGATAGGGCAAAGCTATCTCCCCCGCATTGAGGGCTAAAAGCTCGCAGAGGGTGACGCAGGCGTAAAAAAGCCCCGCTTCGCCGAAGCCGCAGAGGGTCACCCCGTCGCCGTCGACCGTTATCGAGTAGCCCTGATCGGCGTTCCCGATATTTTCGGGCGCCTTGCCGGTCGTCAAGCGTATGACCCCTTTGCCGGACTTGTCGGGCGTGTCGCCCGTGAGATCGCGGAACCTCTGCGCGATAAGTCCTTCCCCCTCCTTGGCGAGCGGAAGATCGGATGCGAGGTTTTCTATACGGCAAAGCGCCTCTCCCGAGACGCCGAGCAAATATTTGCCGCGGCCCTTTTTCTTGAAGGACTTGGGCGGGACGGTGATGCAAGATGAAAGCTTCATGCTGTGCCTCCGTTTTTGTATATTATTACATAATTATTAAGTTTTATTTATTTCTCTTTAATTTTATCACAAGGGGCCCGAAAAATCAATGTGCAAAAAGATAAAAAAGCATTTTTTAAATGTAAAAACAGCCTTCCGCGAGGCGAAAGGCTGTTTTACGGTCTTATCTTAATCTGAGCGAGCGCTTGGACATTATCGGCATGAGATCGAGGAGATCGAGCCTGACTTTGTCCGGCGGCGTTCTGTCCAGGTAATCGGATATATCCTTAAACTCCTGCATATATATGCTGACGCACCGAAGCTCGGAGGGCAGCAGATACCCTTCCTTGACCGTCTCGATATCGAAGGCGAGCCGTTTATTTCCGTCGGCGCGTTCCTGCGCGAGCGCCTTTATCTTCGCAAGTTTCTCCGCCGTCGGCTTCTTGTTTAGCTCATACATCTCGAGCAGGGCGAGGAAGTCGGCGGTCAGGTTTCTGTATCTCTCCGCCTCGAGGGCGTATCTGCGCGCGAGCTCCATGTCGCAGGCGGGGTCGTCCGAAAGGTCGGAGAAAAGCGCCGCCGCCCTTTCCGCCGTGCGGTTCAGCTTTTTGAGCAGAGGCTCCGCCTCGGCGCGGCGGTCGAGTATCTTTTTGAGAGCCCCGCCGGGGTAGTTCTGCGGATAGGCGGTATCTCTCTTGAAATATGAGTAGAAATAATAGGCGAGATAATTTTCGGTGAGGGTGCGCGCCGAAAGCTCGCCCTCGCGCTTCATCACCGCGCCGAGGGTATCAAAGAGGGTAAACGCGCGGACGGCGTCATGAGTCCTGCCCGGGAAAAGCCGCTCGGCGTAGCGGCGCGTGCCGTCCGGCACGGTCGGCGCCGCCGCCATGTTCCACGAAAAGCCCGCGTTGAGGGCGTGCACGCGGTCATAGCTTTTGTCCCACTCGCAGTAGGTCGAAAAGGCCTCGGCGCCGCAGTCGTGCGCGTAGTCTGCCATGAGAAGGCCGTTTACGCAGCTGTGGCGGACGACGCTCCAGTGATAGTATCCGTTCATCGGCTTTATCATGGCGCGGAGGGAGGTCTCCTTAAGGCTCTCGCGCGTAAGCGAAAGCCCCGCCTCGCGGTCGGCGTATGCCCAGTGGTTGACGACGATCACGTCCTTCAGTCCCGCCTTCTCTATCTCACGCTCGAAAAGTGGCAGATAATCTTCATCATTGGGTCTGCCCTTGCGGAAGAGCATGTCGCTGTAAAGATAGACCGACTTCATGCCGCGGCTTTTGAGATACGCGGCGAGCTTTATCGCGTGGGCGATATATCTTTCTATCGGGCTTTTGCCCTCGCACTTTTTGCACCGGCAAAAGGCGGGGCGCACGGTGTAGGGGTCGGCGGCGTTCTTGCCGCAGCTCGCGTCACCGTCCCCGACCTCGTCGAGACCTATGTCGAAGGACTCGATGCCGAGGGGCGCGAGTACGTTGTCGATTATATCGTCGTAGAGCCCGAAGAGCAGGTCGTAGGTGGCTTTGCTCGAGGTGCAGAAGCCGTTGAGGGTCGGCGTGCCGTCGGGGAATCTCGCCGAGGTCTCGGGATACTGCGCCGGGATATGGGTGTTGTGTCCGTAGGAGTTTATCATCGGGACGACCTCTATCCCGAACCGCTTGCCGTATTCGGCAAGCTCAAAAAAGAAGTTCTTTTTGTATATCGGCGGATAGGTCACTTCGTCGATCCACGCGCCCCGCTTGGGCGAATAGTATTTTACAAAGACGGGAGTTTTGAGCTTCGGGTATTTTTTGAACTTGTAATAGACGTGCTCGGCGACGGCGCCGTCGAACTGCACCTGCCAGCAGCCGTAAAGCGAGAGGGTCAGGATATTCTGCTTTTTTCTCACCATGTCGTCTATTATCGCCTTATAGTCCGAAAGCTCCATGCTGTCGCCGGCGTAGCGGCTCTCGATGAAGCAGCCGCGCCTTTTTATATCGGGCCAATCGACGATCTCAAGATAGGGCAGGGCTATCTCCCCCGCATCACACGCGAGAAGCTCGCAGAGGGTGACGCAGGCGTATAAAAGCCCCGCTTCGCCGAAGCCGCAGAGGGTGACGCCGTCCTTCGAGACCGTGAGCGAATAGCCCTGGTCGGCGTTTATCATGCCCGCGGGCGCTTTCCCGAGCTTAAGGCGGATGACCGTTTCGCCCGAGCTTTTGGGCGCGTCGCCCGTCAGATCGCGGAACCTCTGCGCGATCAGCTTTTCTCCCTCTTTCGCGAGGGGGCCGTTTTGAGCGAGGTTTTCGATGCGGCAGAGGGCCTTTCCCGAAACGCCGAGGGTCAGCCTGCCCCTGCCCTTTCTTTCAAAGGTCCTCGGCGGGACGGTGATGCGCGACGAAAGCTTCATACGTTTTCCTCCCTATCCTGCTTTGCTTATGCTTAAACTTTATCCCCAAAAGGGCAAAAGGTCAAGACGTAAAAGGAAGGCTTTTATTTCGCTCCGCGGCGTGATATAATTTTTTCATAAAAAGCTTTTTCAAAAGGAGCCGAGTTATGGAAAAAATAAAAGTCGGATGCATAGGCATGGGCAAGCGCGGGCAGGCGATGCTGAAGACCGTCCTCGCCATGTGCAGGGACGTCACCGTCGCCGCCGTCTGCGATTCCTACGACGACCGCGCGGAGATCGGCCGCAGGCTGGTTTTCGACGCGACCGGCGTTTCCCCCTTTTCGACGACCGACGCGTCGCAGGTCACGGCGATGGACGGCCTCGACGCCGTGCTCATCTTCTCCGCCTGGGAAAGCCACGTCTCCCTCGCGATCGACGCGATGGAGCACGGCAAATACGCCGGCTTCGAGGTCGGCGGCGCGTATACCCTCGACGAGTGCTTCGGTCTTGTCAAGACCTATGAGAAGACCGGCGTGCCCTGCATGATGCTCGAAAACTGCTGTTACGGCAAGGTCGAGCTCGCGGTGCTCGAAATGGTGCGCGGCGGGCTGTTCGGGAAGATCGTCCACTGCAGCGGCGGCTACCACCACGACCTGCGCGACGAGATAGCCGGCGGCAATATAAACCGCCACTACCGCCTGCGCAACTACCTTGCGCGCAACTGCGAGAACTACCCGACCCACGAGCTCGGACCTATCGCGACCGTCATGGATATAAACCGCGGCAACCGCATGGTCTCCCTTTCGTCGGTCGCCTCCGGCTCCTTCGGCATGGAGGAGTTCGTAAAGCAGAACGCCGAAAAATACCCCGAGCTCCGGGGCAAGCACTTCGACCAGGGCGACGTCGTCAACACGACGGTGACCTGCGCCGACGGCTCGACCATAGCCCTGACCCTCGACACGACCCTGCCCCGCTTCTACTCCCGCGAGTTCACGGTCAGAGGAACGCGCGGGGCATATATCGGGCTCTGCGACTCGGTCTTCATCGACGGCGCGGACGAGGAGGACTTCAACGCCAAGAGGCACTGGGGCAGCGGCACAAAGTTCCGCAGGGAGTATACTCACCCCCTCTGGAAAAAATACGGGCGCAGGGCGCGGCTCGCGGGGCACGACGGCATGGACTTCATGGTGCTCTCCGCCTTCTTCGAGGCGGTGCGGAAAAAGACCTCCACCCCGATAGACGCATACGACGCCGCGGCGTGGATGAGCATAACGCCCCTTTCGGAGAAGTCGATAGCCCTCGGCGGCGCGCCCGTGGAGATACCCGATTTTACGAACGGGATGTGGCGGGAAAAGCGCGAAAAGCTGCCTCTTGAGTTCGCCCTCGACTGAGAAAAGATATATAAAAGCCGTAAAGGTCAAATCCTTTACGGCTTTTTATTTTGCTTGCTTTTCCGCGTTATTTTCCCGCGCACCTCGCGACTGTCTCCGCCATCTGCGGGAGTTTGCTCTCTATATCCCGGCATAGGGCGAGCTGGGTCCTCGCGCGGTCGAGATTATGCCCCTCGCGGTGTATCTTGAAGTAGGTGTCGCCGTTCAAAAAGTCCGCGAGGAACCTTATCCCGCACTCGTAGGTCATGATGAGGGCCGAGAGGGGCAAAAGCTCAATTTCCTTTTCGGTCACGCCGTCCCCCGCTCCCGCGAGGAAGCCCGCGGTGAAGCTTTTAAACTTCGAAAGATCGAAAAAGACCTTGGAAAGATCGCGCTCGTCCTCGTCGGCGGAGGAGGCCGCCGTGCGGAGCCCGTCGCCGAAATCGTAGAGCAGAGAGCCCTTCATCACCGTGTCGAGGTCGATGACGCAGAGCGCCTTTCCCGTCTTCTCGTCGAAGAGCACGTTGTTGAGCTTGGTGTCGTTGTGGGTCACCCGCTCGGGTATCTCCCCCTTTTCGAGCGCCTTCGTTATCCGGCCGGCGTATTTTTCGAACGCCGCGAAGCCTTCTATCTCGCTTTCGCAGAGCGCCCTTCTGCCCGCGGCGTCGCGCCCGATCGCACTATGGAGCGCGGCGACTCTTGCCGGGGTGTCGTGGAAGTGGGGTATCGTCTCGAAAAGCTCCTCCGCGGGGAAATCGGCGAGCTCTCTCTGAAAGCCGCCGAAGGCGCGGCCCGCCTCGTAAAGATGCTCGGGGCTCTCCGCCGTCTCGTATGACACGGCGCCGCTTATGAAGGCATACATCCTGAAGCACTCGCCGTCGGGCGTTTTCACGAAGCTTTTGCCGTCCCGCGAGGGTATGAGCGCGAGGGTCTCGCGCGCGGGGTCGCCGCCGTGTTCCTCCGCCTTTCTTTTAAGGTGCGCGGTCACCTTTTCTATATTGCTCATCACCTTTTCGGGCTCGCGGAAAACGCTCGTGTTTATCCTCTGCAGTATATATCCCGGGTCGCCGGGGATGAGATAGGTGTCGTTTATATGCCCGTTGCCGAAGGGCGCGGCGGAAGCCTCCGCTCCGAACAGCTTTATTATCCCGTTTACGTCCAAGCTTTTATCCCCCTTGGGGCGCGTATCCGCGTCCTTTTACATTCTCGCAGAAAATCGCGGCAAAATCAAGCGGCGCCCCTCCTTTTTCTTGAACTTTTCTTCCGATTGTGGTATTTTCTTTTTGACGGGAAAATCGCGAAAGGAGGCGGTCTTATGACTGCCGGCGAAAGACTCAAAAAAGCCCTCGGGCTTTTCCTTACCTTTTTCAAGATCGGCTGCTTCACCTTCGGCGGAGGCTGGAGCATAGTGGCGCAGCTTCAGAAGATATACGTAGAGGACAAAAAGATAATAACGTCGGAGGAGCTTTTGGATCTCACGAGCGTCGGGCGCAGTCTGCCCGGCACGATGATCGGCAACGTCGCCATGTTCTTCGGCAGCCGCGTCTGCGGGCCCCTGGGCGGCGTCGCCTGCATACTCGGCATGATACTGCCGCCCTTTATAATAATCGCGGCGATAACCCTCTTCTACTCGGCCTTCCGCGACAACGTGTGGGTCGCCGCCGCGATGAACGGCGTGCGCGCCGCCGTCGTCCCGATAATCTTCTCCGCCGCCCTCGCCATGGTAAAGAGCGCCTTCAAATACCTCGTCCCCTGTATCGCGGTCTTTGCCTTCGAGCTCGCGCTCTATCTGATATTCCACCTCAGCTGCGTCTATCTCGTGCTGATAGGCGCCGCCTGCGGGCTTATCATCTCCGAGATATGCGAGAGGAGGGCCTTGAAGAAATGACCGTGCTTTTTCAGCTTTTCATAAGCTTTGCCATGATCGGCTTCACGAGCTTCGGCGGGCTCTCGATGATACCCCTTATCAGCCACGAGATGCTCTCCCACGGCTTTATGACGGCGCAGGAGGTCTCGGACATAGTCGCCATCGCCGAGATGACGCCGGGGCCGCTTGGCTTAAACTGCGCGACCTTTGCGGGGATGCGCGCCGCGGGCGTGCTCGGCGCCGTCGCCGCGAACCTCGGCGTGCTGACGCCTTCGCTGACGGTGACCCTCGCCGCGGCGATATTCTTCGAGCGGTTCAAGAAGGCGAAGCTCATGCAGCGGATGATGGTCGGCGTGCGCCCCGCCTGCCTCGCGATGGTGACCGGCGTCTGCCTCACCCTCTCGACGACCAACTACGCCTCCGAAAGCGGCGGCGTGCTTATACCCTCGCTCATCATCGGCGCGCTCGATCTGTTTTTGCTCCTTAAGCTCAAGGTCAGCATACCCAAGGTGATAATCCTGAGCGCCGCGCTCGGGCTGATAATTTACGGCGTGGTGCCGGTATTATTTGGGTAAGGCGGTGCCTTTGATCCCGCCTTTGCTTTATTATTACAGGGTCCGTCACTAGTGGCTGTCGCATATCGTTCCGGACCCTGCAATAAACCGCACGGCTCTCCGGTCATAAACGAAAAAGCCGCCTTGCTTTATGCAAGGCGGCGTGTTTTTTTCTTACAGGTTGTAGTATTTCTCGAACTCGGCGGGATGGGGTATCTGCGAAAGCTCGAGACATTCGGCGCGTTTCCTTTTGATGAAGCCCGAAATAAGCTCCTCGGGGAAGACGCCGCCCGCCGTGAGATAGGCGTGGTCGCTCTCGAGCGCGTCGAGCGCCCGGGGCAGGCTTTCGGGCAGATGGCTCAGCTTCGCCTTTTCCTCGGGCGAAAGGTCGTAGAGGTTCACGTCGAAGGGGCCCCAGCCCCGCTCGTGCGGGTCGATCCTGTTCTTTATGCCGTCGAGTCCCGCCATGAGGATGGCGGCGTAGCAGTAATAGGGGTTGCAGGTCGCGTCGGGGTTTCTCAGCTCGAACCTGCGGAGTTCGGGCGTTTTGGCGTATGCGGGGATGCGGATCACGGCGCTGCGGTTCGAGGTCGCGTAGCCGACGGTCACGGGGGCCTCGAAGCCGGGGACGAGCCGCTTGAAGGAGTTGGTGCTCGGATTGGTTATCGCGCAGAGGGAGCTTATATGCGAAAGCAGTCCGCCGATGAACCAGTGCGCCTTCTGGCTGAGGTGCGAATAGCCCTTGTCGTCCGAGAATACCGGCCTGCCGTCCTTGAAAAGGAGCATGTGGACGTGCATGCCGCTTCCCGCCTCGCCGTAGACCGGCTTGGGCATAAAGGTCGCTGAAAGGCCGTATTTCCTCGCCACGTTGCGGATGATGTATTTTATCTGCATCGTGCCGTCCGCCATCTTCTCCACGTCGCCGAGACGCGGCTCTATCTCGAACTGTCCCGCGCCGCCGACCTCGGGGTGATGGTATTTTACGGGGATGCCCGCCTTCTCTATCTCCATGCACATCTCCGAGCGCGCTTCGTAAGCGACGTCGAAGGGCTTAGCCGCGTGGTAATGCTTCTGCATGGGGACGACGTTGCCCGTGCCCTCGGTCGCGCTGTTCCAGTGCGCCTGTCTCGCGTCGACGGTCACGCCTATCTCGTTATGAGATATTTCCCAGCCGACGCTGTCGAAAAGATAGAACTCGAACTCGGGAAGTATCTTCATCTCGTCGGCTATGCCGGTCTTTTTCATGTATTCCTTCGCGGCGGCGACGACGTTGCGCGGATACTGCTTAAGCGGGCGGTTGTGCGGATAGTCGATGATCATCGCGTTGCCGATCATCGAAAGGGTCTTTATCCCGCAGAAGGGGTCTATCGCGGCGGTGTCGGGATCGGGGATATACACCATGTCGCTTTTTTCGACGACGGCGTAGCCGTAGTTGGACGCGTCGAAGCCGACGCCGTTTTCGAGCATATCCTCGCCGAAGCTCTGCGCCGGGACGGTAACGTGCCTGAACTGTCCGTTGATGTCCACTATCTTGAAGTCGACCATCTCGACGCCCTCTTTTTTGATGAACTCCATTATTTCCTTCGCGGTCTTTGCCATATTCTTCCCTCTGTTCTCCGCCGGAGCGGTATTTTATTATCTTTATGATAACATTTTTCAAAAATATCGGCAACGGTTTTTCGCCCGGGCGATTTTCAGCGTTGCATTATCCCGCGTTTTTTGATACGATAGCCTAAGGAAGGGAGGGAGCTTATGAAAAAGGCGTTTTTGTGCAGAGACGGCGTTTACCGCTGGTGCTTGAGTTCCGACCTTGTGAAGAGCCCCTCCGTCCTTCACACCGTTCTGCGCTTTACAGGCTTTATCTGCCTTATATTCTGGGCGGTCACCTGCGTCGTATACCTGCGCGAGCCGGGCTTTTTGTGGCGCGGCTTTTTCGAGAACGCCGCCTTCTGCGCCCTCGCGAGCGCGTGCGCTCTCGCCCTTTCGGTCGGCGCCTATTACGCTTACGTGCTTTTGTCCCGCGGGAGATACCGCTGCCTGCTCTTCGAGCTCGACGTATCCCGGGCGCGGCATATCCGCATAAAAAAAGAGCTGAGCTTTTCGTCAATAAACGGCGCCCTCGCGGTGCTCGCGGGGAGAGCGCCCGGCAGTCCCGGGCAGGCGGGCGCGTGGCTTCTGGATCAGGCGAGCGGCGAGATCGCGACCGACTTTAAAAAGGTGCGGCGCGTGCGCGCGCGAAAAGATCGCGGGCTCATCATCCTGCGCTCGGCACTCCGCAGCAACCACATCTACGTCCCCGCCGAGGACTTCGACGAGATACTCTCCTTCATCCGCTCGCGCATCCCGAAAAGACCGGGACGGCTCGGAAAAATCATAAACAGGCTCCGTATAAAACGCGGGAGCAAGAAATAAACGGGAGGAAATAAATATGCGCGTGTTCATAAGCGCCGACATCGAAGGCACCGCCTTCACCACCCTCTGGAGCGAGACCGAGACCGACAGCTCCCTCTACCCCGCCGCCGCAAGACAGATGACCGCCGAGGTGCGCGCCGCCTGCGAGGGCGCGATCGCCGCGGGAGCCGACTTCATCCTCGTAAAGGACGCCCACGGAAAGGGCATAAACATCGACCCCTGCGGCCTGCCCCGCGAGGCTCAGCTCGAGCGCGGCTGGAGCGGGAGCCCGATGGCTATGGTCGACGGAGTGGACGAAAGCTTCGACGCCACGATGTTCGTCGGCTACCATTCGCCCGCGGGAGAGCGCGGCAACCCCCTCTCGCACACCTATTCGAAAAAGACGACGCGGGTGCTGCTAAACGGCGTCCCCTGCTCCGAGTTCATGCTTTACAGCTTCGCATGCGTTTCGCTCGGCGTGCCCTGCGTGCTTTTGACCGGCGACCGCGCCCTGACCGACGCGAGCTCCGCCCTTCATCCGAAGCTTATGACCGTCGCAGTCAAGGAGGGCTTCGGCGGGCTGACGAGGTGCCTTAACCCCGCGCTTGCCTGCGACAGGATACGCGACGCGGCGAAGGCGGCGCTCTCGCAGGAGTTTTCGGGCGCTCTGCCGGCGCTGCCCGCGCATTTTAAGTTCGAGCTTTTTTACAAGGAGCATACCGACGCCGTGCGCCTTTCCTTCTTCCCCGGGTGCTCTCTCACCGAGCAGGGCTCGGTCCTCTTCGAGACCGACGATTATTTCGAGCTTCTCCGCTGCGCGAAGTTCATAATGTGAGAACGTAAAAAATAAAAGCCTCCGTCGCCGGACGGAGGCTTTTTATACGTCAGCAGTCCTTTAAGTGCAGCCTCACGCCGCGGGAGCGAAGCTCGTTTTGCACGTCACGCGGCGTATTTTTTATATCCGAGTTCTTTCGTTATCCGAACGGATCACTTCCGCGCCGCAATAGGTGCAGAATCTGCTTCCCGGCTGAAGCCCGGTCCCGCATTTCCGGCAAAAGCGCACGGGCTTATTTACATCTTCTCCGGACGCCTGGGAATACGCCCTGTCGGCGCCGAATCCGATGGATCCCGAGTCCTGCGGCTCGTAATCGTTTGGCAGCGGAGTGAACAGCAGCCTGCGCTTACGAAAATAAATCAATTCGAGGCTGAATACGATAATGACCGGAATAACACTTATTACGTAAAGTACGATAATCCGACCGTACGCATTGTTTGCCATCTGTTTAAGGAAAGGGTAACCGCTCCAGACCATGGTCAAGAGTTTAACGGCGATATATAAGCACGGACCGTACCATGCTTTCTTGATCATACCGACAAGCGCCGCAAAGGAAAACGTGAACGTTACCACGTAATAAACATAGCTGTACCAATCTAAAGCTTCCCCGAGAAACACGATCCGTACAAGATATACGATCGCCTCGATCGCCAGCATGACGCAGACAAAATAAAAGTATTTCAGCGGCGTCGTCGCCCAGTCGTTATAAACGTATTTCTCATTTCCCATAATGGCAAATGCACTCCCTTTCCGCGCGCGGTCTTTTTATATATTATAAACCATTTCGCCGCGCCGGGCAAGAGAACATACGGGCGGAAAAAACGCCGTGCGTTTTTGCACGGCGCTTTATTTATTTCGGGCCGCCTATCTTCCCCGATATTCGCGCGAGTAGGCCGCAAGCTCGGCGGCCGTCAGCCCGCTTGCTTTCAAAAGCTCGGGGTCTATATCCTCCGCCGGACTTCCCGCCTTTGCGAGCAGATAATATATCCTGTCGCGCGCGTCATCCCGCGCCGAGGTCTTCTCCTTCTCCGCCGAGGCTTGGTCCTTATAGGCGTAGCCGAGCAGGTCGTTATAGACCGACCTGCGAAAGTCTCTGTCGGCCGTCGCCCTGTCGTAGTCTCTGTCGGCAAGGCCCTTTGCGAGCTCGGCGTTCTTTATCGCCTCGCTGCGGCGGCTCTCGTAAAGGCTTTGCGCCGCCTCCTCGAGCCCCGCCATGAAGTCGTTGTATCTCTGCTGAGCCGCGCTCTCGGCGTAGGAGCTCGCGAGCCCGCCCGTGCGCGCCGAGACCTTTCCGAGGGTGTCGTCCATCGCCCTTTCGCCCGCGCGGGCGTAACGGTCGGCAAGCGCCTTGCGATCGGCGCCGCGGGTGAAGCTCCCGTAGTTCATATTCTTCACGTAGTCGACGAGCCGCCCGTATTCCGCGTCGTTCCTTCCGGGGACATAGCGGCCCGCCGCCGTGCCCTCGAGCGCCGCGGCGTATGCTCCTTTCCCCTCCTCCGTAAAGTCGTCGGGGCCGTATTTCTTTTCCCTATACATTTTCTTCCTCCAGTTCCTTTACCCGCGCCTCGAGCTCGCGGATCCTTTTGTCGCAGACCGAGAAGGCGTATTCGGCCCGCTCGGCGATATAGCGCAGATAGTTTTCGACCTGCGCGGCGCTCGCCGCGGGGTCAAGGGATTCGGTGAATACCGTCATGCTCACACCTCGCTTCCTATATGCATCTCGCGCAGAAGCGAAAGCACCGTGCAGGGTCCCTCGCCCGAAAGCTCGAGTTCGAATCGGTCGCACCGCCCTACGGGTAAGCGCATGGATACCGCGTCCCTCGTGCCGCCTTTTAAGGTGCCGCAGAGCGTCCGCGGCCCACCGTCGCGGGAAACGTGGACTTCCGCAAAGCTGCCCCGCGGCAATTCGAGCCTGATTATCAGCGCCGAGTGGCATTTCCTGCCCTTTATGGTCTCATAGAACGGCGTGTATCTCACGAGCCACGGCTTGGTGCTT
>JAEEGL015253866.1_pt1 | contig 18799 bp, 14 predicted proteins | sample 9134231 | NCBI WGS metagenome assembly JAEEGL01 (sample SAMN16246548, study PRJNA631951) | gut metagenome | biome: gut microbiome; feature: rumen; material: fiber-attached | host: Bos | place: Iran: Karaj | collected 2018-10 | reverse complement strand
TCATGAATATCTGTATCCACTTGTCCCAGTACTCCCAAATATGTTCTCCGTACGGCTCCTCGTAATAGCAGTACCTGAACGGATCTCCCGGCAGGCTGCGGAAGAAATCCCTCATATGCTGCGCCATCTCCAGGTTTCTGTCGAAACTTCCGCAGGTATGGAACAGCGCAGGCAGCGGTCCTCCGCTCTCAACCGCCTGTCTGGCCAGAAGATACAGATCCTCCGCAGTTTCTCTCGGATCTTCTCCGAGTCCGAGTCCCCAGCAGAGCAGATGCCTTGCGTCCATCACCGCAGACGGAAACTCTTCATTGGAATTCCTCGCATGAAGCCCGATCGGTCTCATATACGCATGATTCCCGTTAGATATTGCACCTATGGCCGCGTATCTTTCAGGATAGGTCAGACCTATCTTTGCCGCTCCGTAACCTCCCATAGACACACCCGCAACGAACGTGTCTTCGCGTCTGGAGGAAACGCAGTAGTGGCTCTTCACTATCTCCGGCAGTTCTTCTGTCAGATAGCGGAAAAATGCTTCTCCGTGCACCATATCGGCATATCCGGAAAGCTGAGCAGACGGCATCACAACCGCCACTTTCCTGTCAGTGCTGTACCGCTCTATGCCTGTATACCTGAGCCAATGGCTGCAGTCATGGCTGGTCCCGTGAAGCAGATACAGAACGGGGTAGCCCCCTTCCGGAGGCAAAGGCTCTGCCGGAGCCAGCTCGCCTTTGTCCGGCATGACCACATATACCGTCTGGTCCATTGAAAGGATCCCGGAGCAAAAATCAAGTCTGCTGAGCGACATTACGCTGTTTCCTCCTTCCACCAGGCCATGAAATCGGAAAGTCTATCGGACCAGGTCTTCCAGTCTGAGATACCGTCCGCTGAGACGAATTCCGCCTCGCTGCCGATCGATTCCGCGATCTCGACAGCCCTGTCATAATCGCGGTCTTCCCGTGAAGAGAAAATATAGAATCTTCCTGAAGAGACCTCAAGGCAGTCTCCGATGAATGAATCCCATACGGAATGTCTGTCCTGGGTGTCCCCGTAGAGATTCTCCAGTCTGCTTTCCGTAAACCATCCTTCAGGTTCTCTGTCGGGAGAATACATCCCGGAGAGTGAGGCTGCCGCGCTGAACAGTTCAGGTTCTTCCACTGCCCAGCGGATCGCTGCAGTCCCACCCACGGATACTCCCGCGATCGCCAGTTTCCCGTTTTCTACGGGGATACCTCTCATATATGTCCGGATGTATTCCCTGACGTATCTGAGCGACTGATAGAACTGATAGCCGAGAGCCATGTCGGTATAGCATCCCTGCAGACATGGTATCAAAACTGCCGCGGTCCTGTAACGGTCGCACAGGACCTTCAGTTTTGTGGATGTGATCCAGTTCATTCCGCTCTCGCCTTCCGGAGAAAGAAGGAAAAGAGTCGAATCCGCCTCAGCTATAGTTCCGGATTCGGACTCGGGGAGTATGACCCTGAATTCGGAAGCCATTCCTATCTTAGGGCAGAAATAATCCTGAGTGATAATTGCCATTTTATTTCCTTTCCTGCGGCAAGATCCCGATGATCCACATATTGATATGACCGAAGCCCGGCTGACGCGCCGGGCTTCAGACGTATTTACTGATCAGCCGAGCAGATACCTGTTGATATCAAGCAGGAAGGTCGTCTTCTTGTCGATGTATGTGGTGGGCTTGACCTCATCGAAGAACAGCATCGTGTTGGGTTCTTCCTGAGAATATGTCTGCCACTCAGGCATCGGCGTGCCGTCCTGATCGAATCCGTTCGGATTACCTGTCTTGGCGAAGTTCGTCCAGTAGTTGCACATCTTGCGGGCAACGTCGTAGTGATGGCCGTCAAACGGTCTCCAGCACTTCATCAGTGTCTCGAATGTGAACCAAAGCTCGGAACTGTGGAACGCACCGGCATCATCTCCGGGGATCGTGGGTCCGAAGTTGTAATAATACGCAGGGCGCCCCTTTCTTGCAAGTCCCTCACACATCAGCTTCTCGCAGACATCAAATCCTACGATCTTGGTATTGAGTTTTCCGTCGACTGCCTCACGATATCCCTCGGCATATTCACCGAACTGGGCTTTGAGCCACTCCTCTTCATCCCCTCTGGGAAGGACCAGGAACTCATTTGTGGTATTTCCGGTCATAAAGAACTCGGGGTTCATCTCACCGGCAATAGCCAGCTTCCACCACTGATCGACGATGTACTTGCCGTCGATGGTAGCAGTCATGAAGGGATTGACTTCCCAGTACTTCTCTTCAACAAACTCCTCGGGAAGCTGTCTGGCTTCCTCTATCGTCTTTACACCGAGAGCCTCAAGGAATTTGACGCCTTTTTCAAGAGCGACTTCCATGGTGTCTGCCACAGGCATGAACACCACGGGATGGGTGGGAACCACACCGCCTGCAGACTGTGCGATAGCTCCGCGGAACAGTCCCTTTGCCTTCGGGGAAGTGCAGTGATACATGGTGCTTCCGCCGCCCGCTGACTGTCCGAAGATGGTGATCTTATCGGGATCTCCGCCGAAGTTCGCTATGTTTCTCTTTACCCATGCGATGCCGGCATTCTGGTCAAGCAGGCCGAAGTTTGTCGGATGCTCCGGATCTTCCTTGACAAGATCGGGATGCGCAAGGAAGCCGAATACGTTGAGCCTGTAGGCTATGGATACCAGAATGACACCGCGGCGGTTCATGCTTTCTCCGTCGAACTCCATCTCATGGCAGTAGCCCTCCTGGAATCCGCCGCCGAAGATCCAAACCATGACGGGAAGTTTCTCGTCAGCGCTCTTTGCGGGAGTCCAGATGTTGAGGCAGAGGCTTCCTGCTTCGCTCATGGGAACTTCGGGATCGACATGCCATTCCTTGGAATAGAAGGCTTCCGGATCCCTGCCGGGAACTCTCTGTCTGGTTATCGGTGCAAACTCCAGGCAGTCGCGGATCCCTTCCCAGGGCTCTACCGGCTGCGGAGCGCGCCAGCGGTTCTTGCCAACCGGATCAGCAGCAAAAGGAATGCCCTTAAACACTGTCGTGCGGGCATCGGAACCCTGAATGCCGCGGACCAGTCCGCTTTCAGTTTTTGCGATACGTAACATTTTGTTGTCTCCTCCTTGCAGAAGAATTATTAACTGTCTTGTTTAGGCCGGGGCATCTTCTTCCCCGAATTCAGATATTCAGTTCGATCAGACACCTGGTATTTGCATCCACAGGTCCGTGAACTACGGAGATCTCGTCCAGGAACTCGATCTGGCAAGGATCCGACTCTGTGTAGGGATCCCACTGCGGCATCGGAGTGCCGTCTTTGTCGTTTCCGTTGGGATCTCCGTTCTTGGCAAAGTTGGTCCAGTAGTTGCACATCTTTCTCGACAGGTCGAAGTGATGGCCGTCGAAGGGTCTCCAGCACTTCATCAGCGTCTCAAACTCAAACCACAGGTCGCAGGAGTGGAACGCCCCGGCATCGTCGCCCGGGATCGAAGGTCCGAAGTGATATACATACGTCTTCTGGCCTGCCTTCTCACGCTGACGCGCGAGAACATAAAGCGTGAATCCGCTTATGAAACATGTAGCTGCCCTTGCCAGCGTGATCCCCTTTTCCGCCGCGGTCTGCCTGCAGGCTGCAAGGTACTCCTCTGCCTTGTCACCGAACTCGCTGCGGATCCAGTTCTCCGTCACTTCATCAGAAGCATTGGGGTCTGCGGGAGCCATGGGATTCGCCTGCCCGGGTCCTCTGTAGAAACCCTCATTGGTATTGTATCCGGTCATGATCGGGACATTGACCATGCGTCCTTCTCTTGCGGTTACGGTATAGTCCTCTTTTACATAATGACCGTCATCGACGACTCTTAGCCAGAGATTCGCTTCCAGGAACTTTTTCTCAACGAAATCAGCGTCCAGCTTTCTTGCCTCTTCCAGTGTCTCGACCCCGAGATAATCACGGAAGAATCTCACTCCGGTCTCTTCCGCTTCCTTAAGGGTGCCTACACCTCCCATGAAGGATCTGGGATATACCGTCCCTGTGCCTCCGAAGGACTGGGGGATGGCTTTCTGGAACAGTCCTTCATTCTGCGCCGCGGCAAGATGATGCATGACAGCAGAACCGCCTGCGGACTGGCCGAATACGGTGATGTTCTCCGGATCTCCCCCAAAGTTAGCGATATTGCGCTTCACCCACTCGATGCCGAATCGCTGATCCAGCAGGCCGTAGTTTGCCGGGGCTTCCGGGTTCTCTGCAGTGATCTCAGGATGGCAAAGGAATCCGAAGCAGTTGAGCCTGTATCCGATCGATACCAGGATCACGCCTCGTGAAGCGATGCGCTCGCCGTCAAATTCCTGCTCATGCGGATATCCTTCGCGGTAACCGCCTCCGAAAATCCACACCATTACGGGAAGCTTGTCATCAACGGTCTTGGCAGGTGTCCAGATATTTGCCCTTAGGCAGTCCTCGCCCATTGGGACTTCCGGATCGACATGCCATTCCTTCGAATAGAATGCGTCAGGATCCTTGCCGGGAATATCCTGAGTCGGAATAGGCCCGAACTCGGAGCAGATGCGCACTCCTTCCCAGTCTTCAGCGGGCTGCGGGGGACGCCAGCGGTTCTCGCCAGATGTGTCCGCGGCAAACGGGACTCCTTTGTAAACAGTGATACGCGCGTCTGTGCCGACTACTCCTCTGACGCGCCCGTTCTCGGTTCTGGTTTCTCTCAGCATGTCTCAGTTCCTCTTTCTTTTTTAGTTGAAATCCGGATTCTTCGCGCTTGCAGGAATACCTTGTCATCAGTTCCATCCGTATCCGGAAAGAACTGTTTTTGCATGTACTGATTATATGTCAGCCGGCTTTCGCCCTCAATACAGGGTCACTGTATTGGTTCAAAATCCGCCGGGCCGTGCTTGCACAGCGGACATACGAAATCATCCGGAAGTTCATCTCCCTCGTATACATATCCGCAGACCTTGCACACAAATCCCTTCTTCCCATCTGTCTGAGGCTTCGGCTTGACGTTGCTCTGATAGTAGGTATATGTCATGGTGTCTCTGTCGGACATGACTCTGGCTTCCTCCACAGAGCAGATGAACATGCCGTGTGTATCCAGGTCAAGATACTGCTCGACCTTCAGCGACATGAACGCGTTTATATATTTTGTAAGGAATACCAGCCCGTTGTCCGAACGGACGACCTCCTCTCCCGCGAACTTGTCAGCGTTCCTTCCGCTCTGGAACCCGAAATTCTGGAACACGCTGAAAGGAGCATCTATCGAGAGGCAGTTGATGTTCATGATGCCGGTCTGTTTTATCACGTGGTGTGAATAGTTCTGTTTATTTATGCAGACCGCCACCCTGTTGGGATTATCGGTGACCTGCGATACGGTGTTCACGATGAGTCCGTTGTCTTTCGAGCCGTCATTGGAAGTGACTACATACAGACCGTACCCAATGCGGAAGAGCGCGGTAAGGTCCTTTTTGTTTGCTGTCTCCCCGCTGCGCGCGAGATAATCCATACAGAGCTCGTCAGCAAGGTCCTCGACCTGCTTTCTGCTCTCTTCGCTGAGCGCTGACATGAGTTTTACGCTGTGCTCCGCATAGATGATGTCCCTGCTCTTCTCCAGCATATTCCTCATGGTCTTGGCTGCCAGAGGAGCCCAGGACCCGTTCTCCATCATAGCGACCTGTCTCTTCTGGAAGTTCCTCTCGGTCAGGTGTTCGATGAATTCCCTCATGAAAGGATATATATCTGCGTTGTAAGTGGTCGTTGCCAGAACTATCCTTCCGTACCTGAACGCATCCGCCACAGCTGCGGACATGTCTGATCTCGCCAGGTCGTACACGGCGACATCGGGGCATCCCTTTGCCCTGAGCTTATCGGCCAGCAGCTCGACCGCCGCCTTCGTATGTCCGTAGACAGACGTGTATGCGATCATTATTCCGTCTTTTGTCACTGAGTATGAAGACCATCTGTCGTATCTGTCGATGTAGTAGCCGAGGTCCTCCTTAAGCACAGGTCCGTGCAGCGGGCAAATGATCTCTATGTCCAGCCCGGACGCTTTCTTCAGCAGAGCCTGCACCTGCTGCCCGTACTTTCCGACGATCCCGAAGTAGTATCTCGCGGCTTCATCCTCCCAGGCTTCATCGCGGTCCAGCGCACCGAATTTCCCGAACCCGTCAGCCGAGAACAGGATCTTATCCGTGCTGTCATACGTGACCATGACCTCAGGCCAGTGCACCATCGGAGCGGCAACGAAGGTCAGCGTATGCCTGCCGAGCTCCAGTGTATCCCCTTCTCCAACCACCACACGCCTGTCTTCAAATGCCGTTCCGAAGAAGTTCTGCATCATGGTGAATGCTTTTGCGGAAGAGACGATGACCGCCTCCGGGTATGTTTTCATAAAATTAACGATGTTCGCCGAATGATCCGGTTCCATATGCTGGATGACAAGATAGTCTGGTTTTCTTCCGTTGAGTCCTTTTCCGAGATTATCAAGCCACTCGTGTGTGAAATTGCGGTCCACCGTATCCATGACTGCCGTTTTCTCATCAAGTATCAGGTATGAATTGTACGACATGCCGTTAGGAACTTTATACTGACCTTCAAATAGGTCGATCCTGTGATCATTGACTCCGATATAAATGATGTCGCGGGTGATCTCCATAGGTTAATGCTCCTTGTATGTGTTTGGATCTTTTTCTGCTTCAATTATACGGCTTCAGCAGCGGCTTCTTCCACGGTATTCAGCAGGGCTCCTCAATACCCGTGACCCGTTCTATAAAACTTTTCAGGTATTCCAGATACTTATCCGGCGCGACTATTGCCGATACGGCATGCTCCGCACCGGGAATAATGTGTATCTCTTTGTATCCTCTGGCAGCCTCATACATATCCTCAGAATTCCTGGGACTTATCAGTCTGTCATCGCCGCCATGTATGAACATGACCGGTATCATGCTCTCTTCCAGTGCGTCTACAGGCCTCATGTCTTTGAATGAGCACCCGTATCTTATCATCAGTCCCAGGTTCTGCATATCGACAAGGAATCCCGGCATTCTGAGACTTTTTACTCCGCTCCTGAGCACGTTCTCTATGTCCGAGAATCCGCAGTCCGCCACGGCAAAATCCACCCTGGGGCTGTACTTCAGTGACATGACTGTCGAGGCGGCGCCGAGAGATTCACCGTGCAGCCCCAGCACAGTGATGTCAGGATATCTGATTCTGGTATCTTCTGTCAGGAGAGCGAGGTCTCTGCCTTCCTTCATGCCGTATGTGGTGGCAGTCTTTGCGTTCTCTCCGTGACCTCTCAGGTCATATATGATGCAGTTGAACCCGAGTTCACGGTACAGTCTCGCGTATTTCAGCGATCCCATGCGATTGTCAGTGATCCCATGGGTGATGATCACATACCTGCTGCTATCCTGAGGAGCCTTGAGCAGCTGTACATGCAGGATATATCCACCGTCCCCCTGTACCGTGTAGCTCACCTTCCCGGAACTGCCGTAGAATGAGGTATCATACCGTTCCGACTGCCAGTTCAGCGCCTCATCAAAAGTCTGTCTTCTTCCTCCGGTAATGAAACCCGCAAGAAGAACGCACGCCGTGATGAACAGCAAAGCTGCTCCCGCGATCACATATAGCATCTTTCTCATTCCCCCCATTTTAATCTGACTGATATCTGCATCCGTTGAACCTTGCAAGACGCCTGACTGCCGCCTCTATCCTTGCAGAGAGCCTTACTGTCTGCTTCACGCCGGGTTCAAGCCAAATGCCGTTTACGCTGAGCACCGCGTTTTTCCTGTCCGCTTTCGGATCTATCCTTCCTATGAACCTGTCTCCGCAGATCATGGGGAGTACGTAATAGCCGTACTTTCGTCTCGCCGGCGGCGTGTATATCTCCCAGGAGTACCTGAAATCCCAGAGCGCCTCTATCAGTCTCCGGTCCCAGAGCATAGGATCAAGAGGAGCGAGAAACTCAAGTCTGGGCGTCAGATCCGCGCATCCGCTGAGAACAGCCTCCATCAGAGGAAGGTCTGAGCTCAGGATGTACAGTGGAGTCCTGACAGACTCGACTCTCACCTCGGCGATCCTTCCGGTCCTCTCCAGCCGGCTGAACGTCTCATCCCTCTGCGATGCTGTCATGCTTATGCCGAGCCACGCGTCGGAACGTCTGTTCCACATCATCCCGACAGCTCCTATGCGCCTCAGGGCGCGCCACTCCAGGAACTCGTCTTCATCTCTGCACGGGTTCGGAGCCTTCAGCAGTTCCTGCGGAAGATATCGTTCAGTGAGATCGTAGTACTTTCTGGATCCTGTCTTATGATGGATGAGCAGGACTCCGTCAGTGTAAAGCTGTTCAAGGACCGATCTGGCCGCCTGCGAATCCGATTCCCAGTTTCCGCTCCAGTGCATGGATGAATGCCAGAAGATCTTTCCTTCCACGGGCAGGGAGTCGCTGCTGACCGGTCCGTTTTCCCTGATATATTCCAGAGCTGTTTTTTCCAGTTCCGGTATGCCTTCAAATCCCTTGCCGTGCCGTTCGCTCCTTTCCCTGTATCCGGAAAAGAACGGCCAGTCCTCGCTTGGCCATATGGACAGTTCCTTGTCTGTATAGTCCACCAGCAGCCGGTCCCTGTACAGCAGTTCCTCAAGCATCTGCTTCCTGAACCCTTTTACCCTTGACTGCAGCGTAAGCTCAGCATTTCTGCCGCAGGCGTCCACAGGATCGAACTGGATACAGCCCGCCTGACGCACATAACGGTAGGCACCGTCTTTACCGGCAAAGCGGTGTCTGCCTATGAGTCCCTGCTTTACAAGCATGAACTGTCTCGCCTGGTCAAGTGATATTGTCAGCATAAGAACCTCTGATTGCCGCAGACTGCGCTGCGGTCATTTCCGATATGACAGCTTATATCTCTATCAGAATGATATCACATTAATCCGACCTTCCGGCGATGCTTGTGCCTCAAATCAGTCAATCGTATAATTGACTCGACAGCGATCTGAATATATGCAGTTTCGCTTGCATATTATCCGCAGCAGAGGTCTGCGGAACAGAAAGGTCTGAACGTATGCAGGATCAAACCAATTCGCACAGCAGCCGCATATTCGCTCAGGGTGCGAGAGACGGTATACCTATAGGGCTCGGATACTTTGCAGTTGCATTTTCGCTCGGTATCTCTGCCAGGGCAGCCGGTCTTGACCCGTTTCAGGCATTCACCGCCAGCCTGCTGACCATAGCGTCAGCGGGAGAGTACGCTGCTTTCACTCTCATAGCTGCCGGTGCCTCATACCTAGAGATGGCGGCGGTCATCTTTATAACGAACTGCAGATATATACTGATGAGTTGCGCCATGAGCCAGAGGCTGGATCCCTCAACTTCAACGGGACACCGCATCGGTATGGGCGCATTCATCACTGACGAGATATTCGGCGCAAGCATATCCAGAGACGGATATCTTGTTCCGTCGTACACTTATGGTCTCGCCTCCACCTCTGTACTTCCTTGGGCTTTGGGGACCATGTTCGGCGTGATAGCCGGAAACATACTTCCTTCATCTGTGGTCACTGCTCTGAGCGTATCCATCTTCGGTATGTTCCTCGCTATAGTAGTCCCGCCTTCCAGAAAGGATCCGGTAGTGATGGGCGCTGTACTGGTCAGTTTCCTGCTGAGCTGGCTGTCATCAAAGATGTCCGTGCTCTCATCTGTATCAGAGGGCACCAGGATAATGCTTCTTACCGTTATCATAGCCTCCGCTGCCGCGTTGCTGTTCCCGGTAAAGGAGGCGGAAGACGATGAATAACTATCTTTACATAGCTGTTATGGCCGGCGTGTCGTTCCTGATTCGGGTCCTTCCCATGACCATCATCAGGAAGCAGATAAAAAGCCGTTTTATCAGATCTTTCCTGTTCTATGTTCCCTATGTCACTCTCGCGGTAATGACATTTCCCGCTATCATCACCGCTTCATCCAATCCGTTGTCCGGAGCTGTTGCCCTTGCCGCCGGGATAGTTCTTGCCTGGTTCGGAGGCGGACTGTTCCCGGTCGCGGTCCTCTGTAGCGTAACAGTCTTCATTTTTGACTCTCTTTTATGACAGGATATTACACTCAGCCGCCTGTCGCTGAAGGTATGATTGACTTTCATCCTTCTTTAACTTATTTTGAATACAGACGGATAAACACCATTGCATCAACTATTGAATAAGTGAGGTCTTAAATGGCAAACGACATGGTAAACAAATTCAAACTCGGATTCGGACTCATGCGCCTTCCCCGGCTCGATGACGGTTCGATAGACGTCCCCCAGGTCTCCAAGATGGTTGATCTGTTTCTGGAAGCCGGAGGCACATATTTCGACACAGCATTCGCGTATCAGGGATCAGAGGAAGCCATAAAGAAAGCTCTGGTGGAAAGATATCCCAGAGACAGTTACACCCTCGCCACAAAACTGATGTGCAATGAAGAGGTCAATGATGAAGAGACCGCCAAGAAAGAGCTTCTCACCAGTCTTGAGAGGACCGGCGCAGGTTACTTCGACTATTACCTCCTGCATGCGCTGCAGCGCGGAAACTACGAAAAATATGACCGTTTCCATCTCTGGGACTACGTAAAAGAGCTCAAGGAGAAAGGCCTGATAAAGCACTACGGATTCTCCTTCCATGCCGATCCCGAGCTTCTTGAAGAACTGCTCACGAAACATCCGGATGTGGATTTCGTCCAGCTTCAGATCAACTACGCCGACTGGGAAAATCCCGGCGTCAATTCAAAGAAGAATCTCGAGATCTGCAAAGCCCACGGAAAACCAGTAACGGTCATGGAACCCGTGAAGGGCGGTATCCTTGCCGATCCCATCGATTCCGTAAAGGCGATACTCGACGCAGAGAACACCGGCATGTCCTATTCATCATGGGCTATCCGCTTTGTATGCAGCCAGGAAGGCATCTTCACGGTCCTCAGCGGCATGAGCAACATCGAGCAGATGGAGGACAACCTGTCCTACATGAAGAATTTCAAACCGCTCGATGAGCATGAGGTCAAGGTCATCGAAGCCTGCCAGGCAGCCCTTAACGCAGACCAGTCGATCCCCTGCACCGCCTGTCATTACTGCACTGAGGGATGCCCGATGAGCATCCCGATCCCGGAGATCTTCGCAGTCGAGAACCGCAAGAAGGGGAGCCCCGAATTCAGGACAAAACGCGAGTACACGATCGTGACTCAGGGAAGAGGCCAGGCAAGCGACTGCATCCAGTGCGGCCAGTGCGAAGGCATATGCCCGCAGCATCTTCCCATCATCTCTCTGCTGGAGAGATGCCGGGAGATCGAGAACTACTGATCTTCCCCTTACTGCCTGCAGGCGTCATATGACGACCGACATCCGAACTCATTTAAGAAACAAAGAACAAGGCATCTTCTTCCCGAAGGTGCCTTGTTCTTTTTCAATTCCTTATCCATTCATCGGCGGACATCCTCATCGTTGTCCCGACTTCTTCACGTTTACAGTCCGGAGAAGAACGTTGCCAGGATCAGAAGGCATGCGCTTGCCGCCGCAAGCCAGAAGCCGACCGTAAGCGGCGCGAGTCCGGTGAAATTGACTGCGAGCGCAGCCACCAGCAGAATAAGTGCGATTATCCACGATAACTGTTTCGGTGCATTGAGTTTCATGCCTGTCTCCTTTCAGCTGATCACATGACGATGACTGTTCGGGCAATGGCCCGAATCGTTATTTATGGCTCAATTCTACAAAGAATCGCATTCAAGTGTCAAAAGGCGCCTTAATGTTTTCAGGAGTGCGCCTTTAAAATCGCCTATTCCGGTTCTGTATCCGAAGCCGTCTCTTTTCCTACAAGACTAATGAGTTCTCTCTCTGACTCGATCTCTATCGGATTGGGATAAGTCTTTGCCGTCTTCTCAAAAGCTGTCATGGCGGAATCTGCTTTTGCTCTGTCATTCTCCACAAGCACCGCTACCGCGTACTCTGTGCGTATGACGGAAGGGAAAGCTCTCATCTGTTTGAGAATAGCCGCCGTTTCCTTCTCCCTTATGGCGGACAGATCAGCTTCACTGCCCTTCTCCAGAACATCCAGAAAGACTGCGTCATTTACCAGCAAAGCCTTGTAGAGCGGTGCGATCGAGACCTCTTCAGAACACAGCAGCCTGATCCTTTCCCCAGCCTTTTCAAAATCCTTGCTGTCCATCGCCCTGTTCTCGCCGAACACAGCGATCGCCGCGATCAGAGGATTCTTGAGATCGGTTCCCTCTCTGAGAGAAAACCATTCGTCAGGCATATCCTTAAGGCGTATGCCCTCTCCCTGCTGCTGGCTTATCTTCAGCTGCTTCCAGAACGAATCCACTGCTTCCGGATCCTTTCCCAGATTAGCGGCGTTATAGCCATCATTGGGGACTGCTCCTATTCCGGACGGAATACCGTTTGTCAGTGCAAGGTAGATCCCCACCACGGCAAGAACGGCAAAGAAATACCATCCTCTTCCGCCGGTTCCGAGAAGGAGGCAGATGATCACCGACAGAGCCGCCGAGATCAGGTTCATCAGAACTCCGCCCAGATTGTACAGAACATACGGCACCTTTCCGTCGACCGGTTCCGGCGGTCCCATAAGACACTGACCCGCGGTCCCGCTCAGGCTTAGCTTTCTCAGCACGATCCTTCCGTCTTCCTTTTTAAGCATGAAACTCAGTATACGGAAAGAAGAGAAGCTGTACCCGGTGAGCAGTCCGAAGACGAGGTGTCCTGCCTCGTGGATTATGAGCTGGATAAAAAAGGCAACAAGGATGAATGCCGCCGTTATCAGTGTTCTGAGAACCGCACTGCTGACATCCAGACTCAGGAATGACAGCGCAGATGCAACCGCTCCTGTGACAACAGCAAGCAAAACGCTCAACGCACGGAACAGATTTTCTCCCGATGCCGACTTCTTCTTCACTCTTTTTTCTCCCTGTCTCTTATCTGCCGTAATCCCTGAACGCGAGGTTAATATCCACGTTTCCGTCTATCCCGTCTATATGGCCTTCGCTTGTGTACTGCCAGATCCCGAACTCATACGGATATCGCGGCTTGTAAAAGTACTGTGCCAGCCACTTTTCATACTTGCCCAGGCGCTCCGGCTGCATCTCGCCGCAGAGCATCCTCATATTCCCGTAGATCATCGGAGTGTATCCTGCGTCGGAGATCCTGTCGCAGAACGCTATTGCGATATCAGTCCTGCGCTCCGGAGTCAGGTCACGGGTCCTTGAGGAAGCGGACTCTTCCAGTTCCATATCAAACACTATCGGCCATGAGACATCGTAGCCCGCGATCAGCTGAAGTATGTATTCAGCCTCCTCGACGGCCTCCGCCGGAGTCGCAGCCTGTGAATAAAAGTAGACTCCTACGGGTATCCCGTTCTCGTTCGCTCCGGAAAGGTTATTTATGAGCGTATCATCCTCGTAGATGTTCCCTGACTCGTATCCCCTGTACCCGGCCCGGAGAAAAGCGAACTTCACTCCGTCATTCTTTACTGCAGCCCAGTCTATATCCCCCTGCCATGTGGAGACGTCGATACCCTTGAGCCCCACCCTTCCTTTGCCGTCCGTGTATCCTTTCAGATCGCTCTGCTTATCCGTGACTATTCTGTCAAGATCGTAATCATGCCGGTTCAGCTTATCCGAAAGCGGGGCATAGATGTATTTCTCACCATCGTAATAGACCGCCTTGTCGCTGAATATCATCGACATCAGTTCAGTTAGTGACACCGCATCCCTCGCTTTCTGTTTGATGGTTTCCCTGCTGTAATAGATCTCGCCATTTGACAGTTCGACACCTTCTGATGAAGCCATCAGCTCTTCGATATCCACCGGCTCGCTGAGTTCCTCCTCCAGCTGAGCGATGCGGGCATTGAGTTCTCTGTTTCCGGTCTTCATTTTTAAAAGTCCGGCAGCCAGGACTACCGAAAGCAGTGACAGGAGACAAACCAGAATGATAAGGATCGCTTTGCCGTGCCTCTGTTCCATATATTACTCTCCGTATTATTGTATTCGGATTATACGATTATTGAATCCTCGGAAACAGTTCGTCAGATCTTCATCGCAGCTTCGTAGGCTGACCAGATTACAGTTCTCAGATTCCCGACTCCTCCGCAGTCTCCCACGAGATATGTATTGCGGCGTCTGTCTGTCTTTATCGGGGCAGGCCTGTATCCCACAGCGGCGATCACGGTATCGCACGGGATCTCTACGGAGTTTCCGTCTTTTGCAGTGCATATGACCCTGTCATCCAGGACCTCTTTCAAAGTAGTCTCAAGGTATACAGGCACCTTCTTCCAGCTGAAGAATTCCCTCAGATACGAGCTGTTCGCGAGGCATACTCCCTTCTGCGCTATAAGGTCGTCCTTCATCTCTATAATGATGGGTTCCTTTCCCTGAAGATACAGCTCGTAAGCTATCTCGCATCCGGTGAGTCCTCCGCCTATCACGGCAACTCTCTGTCCGACCTCTCTGCCGTTCAGGTAGTCGCAGGCTTCCACTGTTCTGTCGAAGCCGCTGACGCTTCCCAGCCTTATCGGGGAAGAGCCGGTCGCGATGATCAGCGGCATCCCGTCGAACTCCGCGAGATCCGTGACCTCATGATTCAGCCTGATCTCTATCCCGAGGTCAGTCATCTGCTTGCGGTACCAGCTGAGAAGATCGCGGAGCCTGCCCTTATATGATTCCGCGCTAGCGGGGATGAACGTGCCTCCCAACACGCCCGCTTTCTCATATATAACAGGCTCATGACCGCGGAGCTTAAGCACTCTCGCGGCTTCCATTCCTCCTATACCTCCGCCGATGATCGCGACTTTCTTCGGAGATGATGTCTTCCTGATGTAATGCCTGTTCCACTGCATGGTCTCGGCATTGACCGCGCACCTGCTCATATTGAGGCTGTCGGACAGGTCCTGGTCATTGGGCACGCCTTTGTAGTGAGCCATATTGAAGCATCCGTTGTGGCAGAGGATACAGGGACGTATATCGGCTTCCCTTCCCTCCATCAGCTTGGTAACCCACTCCTGATCGGCCAGGAAGTTTCGCGCAAATCCCGCGCCGTCCAGTTTCCCTTCCAAAATGGCGTCTGCAGCAGTTCTGGGATCGAGTCTTCCCGCGCAGACAAGAGGGATATTCACGTAAGGCTTCAGCGCTTCCACGTCTTCAAGGTTGCAGTTTTCCGGCATATACACAGGAGGATGAGCCCAGTACCACGCATCATATGTCCCGTTGTCGCAGTTCAGCATGTCGTATCCAGCATCCTGGAGGTATTTTGCGGCGCGGATGGATTCTTCCATATCCCTGCCTGCTTCCTCATATTCCTCTCCCGGGAGCGCGCCTTCACGGAACCCTTTTGTCTTGGACATGACAGAGTATCTCAGGGATACCGGGAAGTCATCTCCGCAGGCTGCCTTTATCGCCTTTACGATCTCTACGGGGAATCTGTACCTGTTCTCGAATGACCCTCCGTATTCATCTGTTCTCTTATTGACATACTTCAGGGTGAACTGGTCCAGAAGATATCCTTCATGTACGGCATGTATCTCGACCCCGTCAACACCTGCCTCTTTCAGCTGTACGGCGCACTGCGCAAACGAATCTATGAACTTACGGATCTCTGCGACAGTCATCTCTCTTGAAGGCACTTTATCCGACCACCTGTTCGGCGACGGCGACGCGCTCGCAGTGATCATGTCAAGATCCATAAAAGGTTTCGATACGGCTCTGAGGAATCTGTTGGTGTACAGCTTCTCCATCATTTCGGATACTGTGAAACTCCTGCCGAATCCGGCCGTCAGCTGGACAAAAAGCTTTGCTCCGGTCTTGTGGAATTCCGGCATCCATTTCTTTAGATCCGCGTACATCTTCTTGTTCTTGTGCAGCCACTGTCCGAACATCGGGTTATACACGGGCTGACATCCCGGGAGCACCAGTCCTGCGTTATTTCTGGCGACTTCCATGATGAATCGCGCTCCGGTTCTGTCAAAGTGATTCTTTTCCATCCATCCGAACAGATCTGTTCCTCCCATGGACGTAAGAACTATCCTGTTCTTGATCTCCAGGTTTCCGATCTTCCACGGAGTGAAGAGCGGTTCAAGCCTTTTTTCCATTTATTTACCCTCCACCTCGACCTTTCCGTCCTCATATACACGGATACGGTCTCCTTCCTTAACTGTCTCGAGAAACTCCTCTCCGAGATCGTCAACAAGAACTATCGGGTGATCAGACCAGTTGTAGGTCAGGACTGCTCCGGCGACCGCGAGTGTGTCCGCTTTCTTGCTGAAGAGCATGCAGCTCGGTCCGACGCCCATGCATGCAGCGCAGTACAGCACCATACCTCCCGTAGTCGATCCGATAGTCTCCGGCAGGCACAGCGCCTTGCCGGGCATCAGTTTCCCGTAAAGTTCCGCGTTATTGTGATCCTGGATCTCTCCCTTTTTATTGAGGAAAGATCCTGCCGTCTTGAGACTGGCCAGCGTATTGAAGCCGCCGTGAGTCACCAGCGCTTCAGCGTCTATCCTGCCGGGCACAACTACCCTTCCGTTGAATGTCTTTGTCATGACAGTTTTCCTCCCGTGACTATCTCTACAAGCTCCGCTTCGCTGTAAAATCTCGCCTTGGAATAGTATCTGAGCTTGTTGGACGACGTTATGATCCTGACCTTATCCGTCAGAGGGTTGGAAGTATATGAAAGAGGACACAGCCCGCTCACAGTCACTCCCATTTTCCTGAGTTTTCCGGCTTCTTCCGGATATTCTTTCTCAAAGCGGTCCCTGACATCCGGCGCCGCACAGAATATCGTCGGGATCGTCAGCGTATCCCTTCCGTTCTTTGCCAGGCCGCGCTCCAGACGCCCGGTCCAGTCGATCAGCTGATTGAGCGAGAAATGCGGACATCCTGCAAAAGCCATCTGTGGGTCACCTTCGCTTGTCCATGCCACAGGATAGGATGCCTTTACCCTCGCTATTTCTGCCTCGTCTATTACGAAGTGTCCGGCTCCGTCCTTAATAAGGCTCTCTCCGAGGTCTTTTGCTTCCGGAGTCAGATTCTCGACGTGGTAAAGTCCTACCGAACCGTTTGATGCGCTGGCCGCGCCCATATCCTTGAGGTAGTCTCTGGCATTCTGATCCAGTTCTGTTCCCAGGAATCTGTCCAGGCCCTTGATGTACGGAACGTCCTCAATGCATTTGAATCCAATCGCGCTGCCGAGCAGCTGCGGCTCAGGCAGTGTCTCGCACTTTATCTCTATGACCCAGTCAGCCTTTCTCCCCTCGTCAGTTAGAAGTCCGAACTCAGGCACATATCCGAGAATATTGCTCATTAGCTCGAGTATTCCTGAGTTCCTGTTACATCTGGCTCCAAGCACAGAGTTTGCATATGATACTGCGGATGATTCAGCCCATCCGAGTATATCGCCTCTCTGCGGGATGTTTCCCACTTCATCCATATAGGCGGTGCATGTATAGGCATTATCGTCTTTGATGCCCATCTTTTTCCATTCTTTCTCCATCCTTTTCTGGTTGGAGAAGATCAGTTTGAACATCATTCTCTCCGCAAATCCGACGGGCACATTGTCCTCTATTCCCCTCGGGTCTGTCGTAAAACTCTGTCTGGGCAGCGCTTTTCCTTTTATGAGCCTGTCCATGAGATCGAATACCGGCTTCCAGGTAAGGGATCCTGTTCCGATGACGGCGTGCCCCATCTTTCCCGTGATCTTTACCATCCTCTCGGCACCGAATGCCTCGCCGTACATCACCAGAGTGTTGAGGACTCTCGCCATCTCATCGCCCTGTTCTCCGCGCTGTATCGCCTGAAGTTCTTCATTCAGGAGCATAAAGTTTCTCCTCCTATAGTTGCGATCAAAAAAACCTGTTAAACTCTTCCGATCATATTTTACCATCTGCCGCTATGATACCGCGACAAAAAAACACCGGTCCAAGACCGGTGTTTCCTTCCTGTATCAGAAGCCGTGGCCTCCCCCGCCGCCGGAGGAACCTCCTCCTCCGCCGCCTCCGGAAGATCCTCCTCCGGAAAATCCCCCTCCGCCTCCGGAAGATCCTTCATAATGGCGGCTGCGCTTTGTCTCGATAAGAGCGCTCTGAGTGACTGAGCCAACGTTGAATCTCTTTCTCACCATGTCACTATAGACCTGCAACTCATCGTCCTTCTTCATCCTGGTCCTTGCATTCGCTACGATAAATACCGTTAACAGGGAGAACGCAAGCGAGAGAAGGGCATTGGAGATATGTTTCATCGGCTGAGGAATGCAGTTGCCGTCAAGTATCGTGGCTATCTGGTCGAATGCCCTTGCAGCGCATTCAAAATATTCAGCTCTTCTGGCGTACATATATACATTGTCAGTGATGGTCTCTGCCTTTGCCTTCGTGACCGTATCGTATATCCTCCCGTCAGAGAAGATATAGATGTACCTGTTATCCATATCGATCACAAAGATCGTTCCGCTCTTCTTCCCGAAATTCTCACGGTACCGGTCTCTTGCATAATCGGAAGTAGAACCCGGAACATAGTCGCTCGTGTAGAATGCCGCTCCGCCGTACTTGGTCACCGGGATCATGCGCTCGTAAAGGCTCTGTTCCTCTTCGTCGGTAAGCAGATCCGCGTCATCCCTTATCAATATCAGGTCTTTCTCCGGAACGACTGTAGAGTCGAATCTGCTTTCCGGGATGACCATGTCTATCAGGATCGGGATCAGCATGACAGCCAATGCGGCAAAGAACACATATCTCCATGTTCTTCGTGGGACCAGCGCAAGCTTTTCGATGAGGGT
>JAEEGL014010911.1_pt1 | contig 18799 bp, 34 predicted proteins | sample 9134231 | NCBI WGS metagenome assembly JAEEGL01 (sample SAMN16246548, study PRJNA631951) | gut metagenome | biome: gut microbiome; feature: rumen; material: fiber-attached | host: Bos | place: Iran: Karaj | collected 2018-10 | reverse complement strand
GACACCGCACCACGCATAGAAACCTGCTTGCCGAACATCGCAATTTCAAGTTCCCTATTGGCTTTCTTCACGCCATTGATGTAATCCTTTTCGGTTATTGTTTTCTTCGCTTTCATATCACAAAGATAATAAATATCGCTGAATTCCAGGTTTCCCTGGCGCTCGCCGGGCAGCCCGAAATAAGCCACTCCCTTCATCCTTTTCCGGCAGGGAGCGGAGACCAGGATGTTTTCAGAGCCTGGAATACTGGCTTATTAAGAATTAAACGGATGGTCGCCGTAAATCGGGTGGCTGCACGAGAAGGTCTTGTAAACCAAATCGCACACCTCGGCATTGTAGTAGCCTGCGAAATACCCGAAGTTGAACTTTGCTCTGGATTCGGCAGCTGCAAGTCGCTCATCATCAGCCAGTGCGGTGAGGTCGTCGGCTTCGTTATAAATGTGCTGAACATAAGTGTTGAAGAATCTCCGTGCTTCCTCAACATCGGTCTTGGCTAAACGGACAGCCTCGTTGAAGATGCCACCCATTGTGTTGAAAGATTGTCCTTTGTACTCCATATATCGTTTCTTTTTACAAATATACAAATAATCCTGTGTTTGGCTGGTGGCATGGCGCTCGCCGGGCAGCCCCTGGTTAGACCGGGGTTTCGTCGTACATTCCTTCAGGTGCTTCAATAGCAAAACCTTTCTCAATCAAACCACGATAGTCAAAATGATGGGAGTTGAGCCAATCAATAGCATTTTGTGGGGTTGCGTGAATATATGCTTCTGCAATATCTTTTTGTCGAGCAATCATATATTCGTCCTCTTCTTCCTCCGTCATAGAAGACATTGGGCGAAGATAAGGCTTGAAATTCTCAAGTGCCGCTGGAAGACAATGAAGGTACTTGCTTAAATCAAATACTTCGTGATTAAGAACATTCTCTACCATCACCCCATAAGGCAATCTTCCGCAAATGTCTTTCAGCAACAGCCATTTTTCTTCCCGTGTCATAACTCTCCTTCCTTTGCGTTATTAAATCCGGCTTCATAAGCGGCTGCCAACCATTGTTCTATCCATTCACGGAAAGCCACAATAGCATCTGTTGTACCGACTGCCTTGTAGGAAATCGGTGAAATGGCATGCGTCTTATTGTACTGATGTTTTTCTTCTCTTGTCATAATTGTTGTTTTTTAATTACAATACAAAGATAGTGAAAACCCGGGACTTGACCGGGGAGGTGGCGCAAGCCGGGCAGCCCGAAATCCCGTCCTGGTTGCAACGAATTTTTTGTCGGGCTATTGTCCCCGGAGGTACTATTTCAACCTCTAATCCGTTGCCCTGGGGCGGGCTGGTCAGGCAATTCTCCTACCTGCGGGCTGCCTATCGTTTTCTTCCCTCAAGGCTTCCGGGCGTGGTCAGCCGTGCACTGCGTCCCACCTTCTATTCGGTTAGTTTTCGATAAGGACGAACTCGCCAGACTTCAGTCCTTCTCTGCGTTCCTTTGTGGTGTAGCCAGTCCACTCCGTCGCGTACTTGGCGGTGGTGTTGCTGAAATCGTGGCGGTCGGTCAGGTAGAGGGTTCCGCCAACACGGACAGCGATGAGGCTATCGTAGGACTGAAAGGCTCTTCCGTTCTCGCAAGCGAGGTTGAACTGATTGGAGACGGAGTTGCCAGTACGGGGGCTGGGGAGGTTGCTCACGTGGAGGATAGCACCCAACTTCTTGAGGACTTCCGCCTTGCTGATGGTCTTGATGGCTTTCATATCTTGTTCCTTTTTGATTACATTACAAAGGTAGTGAAAAAAACACTCTGAAGCGTCGCCTTGGCGCTTACTCCATATCTTTCACTTGGGAAAGGGATATCAGACCGGCAAAACTTGAGAGGACTGTCCCCGCAAGCATAGCGTCACCGAGGTTAGACCCGTTGAACACTATTGTCAATATAAAGAAAATCACCCCGATTATGGTCAACGCGATGGGGAATCCGTCCGGTAGGCTGTAGTTCTCTTTCATATCTTATCCTTTTGTTATGACAAAGTTAGTGAAAAATCCGGAATTCCCCGGAGACCTGGCGCAAGCCGGGCTGCCCCGATTTCCCCTTCCGGGGTCGGGGCATTCGCCTACTGGTTGCTCAACCAATTATTCTTGGCGAGAAACCACTTGGGCATAGTCAGTGTGGCGACACCATTGTCCACGGACACGGACACCACGGACTTGGGGAAATACTCCCACTTCGACACCATCTGGCCGTACAACCACTGCTTGAATGGCGTGCGGACTTTCCAACTCTTCTCGCTCCCCTCGCGGACGGAAAGGGCGGGCACGGACACGGACACAAGGGTTTTGCCCTCTTGGAACGCCTGCTCACGAGCCGCCTTGCGGTCTGCGAACTCCTGCTCGCGAGCCGCCTGCTCCTGCTCCCACTCGGCTACGGTCTTACCCTCGGCAAGGGCGGTAAGGGCGGACGGGGTAAACGAGCCATCGGCTCTGCGTGTGCGTCCCTGCACCCACGCGACGCGGACATTATCAGTGATGAGGAGAGCTCCCCTTTGGGTGGTGCGGAGGACAGTGATGGTGGTGGTCTCGGGAGTCATATGCGTATGGGTTTTGGGGTGGGGGCAGATGATGGCTGTGCCCCTCGTTCAGCCTTTCAACACTACAAAGATAGGGAAAAAACCGGAGACCTGGGCGTGCCTGGCGCAGGCGGGGCAGCCCCGATTCCCCCTTCCGGGGTCGGGGCGTTTAGTCATTACTTCTTCTTCTTTTCATAATGATTACAAGCCACAGCCCAGGGGTCGGTATATCTTCGCCACTCGCAAGTCCCCTTATATGACCCTTTCTTGAAAAGTTTGCAGGACTTGCACTTCTTCTGGTCGCACTTCTTCTTCGGTGCTGGCTTGCCCGCTGGATAGCCGTTACCAAAATCGTAGAGGTTATCGGGGTTTTGCGCTCCAACCATAGCCATAGCCGCCATAGTCAGAAATGTGGATTTCAAACTCATATCTCGTTTCTTTTTATTATTTGAAGATGATTTCGATTGAAATAGGATATGCGTCTTTCGTGTAGTCCTCTTTGTTGAAGTGGACGAAGATGAAAGTGGTGCTTATCTCAATGCCGACAACATCTTCAAGGCGGTAATTCATACGCCATCCGCTATTGACATACTCCACGCATTTCCTGAGAAGTTTGTCATAAACCTTTACTCCGTTTTCAAGTACCATATCTCTTGTTATTTTTACAAATATACAAATTTCTCCGTCCTACTCCTTTGCGTTGGCGCTGACCTCATCAAAGTCCGTAGTCCAACCATAGTCCTCAATGGCTTTCTTCACATCATCATCGAAGATAAAAATATCCACATAGCGGGCATCGCCCCACCCACCATGGCAGGTGCTTTTTTTCTCGATAACACCCGCATCAACAAGCTCCTGGATTTTCTCCGGGGTGTTGCGGTACTTCCTTTCTTTCCCATCACCTTCCTCCGGAATAATCCAATACTCGTGGCAATTGTAGTATCTGAGTTCCCCGATGTGAATTTTCTTCTCCCACGCCTTCCTCATCTTCTCAATCCATTCCTCCGTATCGGGGTTCTCGTCTGCGGAAAGATAAACCCGCATAATCCCAAGCCCGAGAGTGGTCTGCGTGTTCTTCGTCCTCTTCACCTTCTCACCGAGTTTGAAGAGTTTGGGGTTGTCCTCGATGACTTGCATAAGGGCAGTTTTCTTCACCCCCATTTCCTTCGCCACCTCACCGATAAGGGCGATGCGCTTGCAGTTCACCTTCTGAAGCAACTCCGTTATTCTTTTGATTTCTCTGATTTCCATATCTTTCTTTCTTACAATACAAAGATAGCGTTTTTTTTCTTTCAATTGTTATCTATGGCGCAGTGTGGGCAGCCACAAGTCCCCCGTTTTCTCCGGGGCTCTGGGTGTTAAAACTTTTATTTTTTACAAATGGTCTCATTGATGATTTTGTCCATCCTTTCATTCCATTCCTTTTCAGATTTCACCAGCCCGCAATACATAAACTCGTCGCCTTTTTTCAATTCATCTATACGACGTTGAGCCGCCTGGATTTCCGCCTCAAGTTTGCTAATCTCCTTCCGTCTTGATTCTTCACACTTCTTGTGGAATTCTTCCTTACATTCTTCGATGACCCTTTTAATTTCATCGGCATCCTTTTCGGTATGATACCAAATACCGCCAAAATCCCTGGGGGTGGATGTACGCATACCATCTTTCTCACAGATTTCCCCGTATTGATAAGAACAGGAATCGCCAATGGAATCAACTTGGTGGTGATAATTGTTCACATAAAACACATTACCTTTCCAGCCGTAAGTATATTCATACACATCACTTACGATTGAACTTCTTATGAACTGGTTATCTCTTTTGCCATTCAAACCATTATAGAACTTATTATCGTAAAACTGTTTGTCGATGCAAACAACCTTATCACCAATATTGAATTTCTTTTCTTCCATATCTCGTTCTTTTTGCAAATATAACAACTATTCAAAACATTACCAGACCGGTGGCGCATTTCGGGCAGCCCCAAAAAGAAGTCCGGTATCTCACGACAACGGACTTCCAACCCAATACAAAATGAAAATCGAAAACCTAAAACTTTATATTTCTAGCATATCCCGAAGCATCTCTTTCAACTCCTCAAGGGTCTTCACTCCCCTTTTCCGGAACTCGCTGACAAGCGTGTGGGTGGTAAGGAACCTCCTCGAGGCATAGTATTCGTCCGGATAGGAAACCTCAATAACTCTGTAGGTTCCGGCAGCATAATCATAGTCGCACTCCCCGTCCCATAAGTCCGTTCCGGTCGCGAAAGTATATGCGCTTGACCGGAGGGCGATGACTTCAGCGTGCGCCTCGAAACCCAACTCTTTTGCGGTGGTGTTGATAAACCTTGCGAAAACCTTACTAACCTTGATATTCATATCCTTTCCTTTTTGATTACATTACAAAGATAGCGAAAAAATAACACTAGAGTGTGATACTGGCGCAAGCGGGGCAGCCCCGAAGGGTTAGAGTTGCTTGTCAAGTTGCTTCTCCACCACATCGAGGCTGTTCTTCATTCCCTGAATAATTGAGATGACAGTTCCCGCTTCCGAATACCGTGCTTCGGTGGTGATGTCGTACCGTTTCGCAAGTGCTTCGCTATGCGTTTTCCGCTCGCTGTCCACACGCTGTCCGACAATAGTGAGCACGTGGTCGATGATGTTCCACTTCTCACGCCAATCAAGGTCTTTCCAAGTTGCCATATCGTTTATATTTAATAGAGTTTAATATGTCCGTCTTCGTCACGGTAACATAGTTTTCTTCCCTGCCAATCACCCGCTACCGCATCGTAAAGGGTGATGATTTCTTCCATTTCCTCTTTCGTGAAAGTAAAATTATTCCCGAACACCTCGCAGACAACCTTGCCGTCCGAGAGCGAGAGGTAATTGGTTGCGGTATTTGCCATATCATTTCCTTTTGATTACATTACAAAGATAACACTTTTCCCGGTGTTCCCCGGATACCCGGCGCTCCCCGGGCTGCCCGGAATCCCGCTACGCATCGTGCGGAATTCCCATCTTCAGACAGACGCTCTCGGTGAGGTCATCTGTCACCATCTGCAGTTTCCACGCTGGGGCTTTCCCCTTGTACCTCTCGTTGATGTAGTCCTTGATGTACTTCTTGACTTTCTTGGCTGTGTTAGCCCCATGCTCTGCGCACTCCGTGGCAAAGTCACTGACGAGTTTGTCCCAATCGTTCATAATCTATTTCAATTTAAGATTTTTGAATTCCGGCTTTATGTTGGGATTCTCCCCCATATACTCCACCTCTTTGACCATAATCTTGTTGATGATTTCGAGCAACTCCGCCTTTCTCATACTGGGGGTGTCGGCTCTCTTGATTCCGTTGGCGATGGCAATCGTGTTCTTCTCCCAAGGCAGACAATCCACAGGAATACCCAACTCCGCGAACCACTTGACCCTCTCCTCTCCGAAAACCGTCAGCGACCACCTCGCGGGTGTGGAAACCCTATCGTTTTTCACTACCTGCAATCCCGCGGAAAACCGCACCCTCTTTGTGGGGCAATTCTCGAACTCTTCCCCATCAATCACAATGAAATACCTTGTTCTCCCATCGGGGTTGCTGAACCACTTCTCAAGTCTCGCGTTCATATCCGTATCCTTTAACAATACAAAGATAATGAAAAACCGGTAACCAACCGGACGGGTGGCGCTGGCGGGGCAGCCCCAAAAATATAAAACCCCAGCCACACATCACTGCGGAGCGGGGGCAACACGGTAAAATGTTTTATGAATATTACTTAGCGAACTCTAGCCGCCCGCCTTTTCTCTCTCCATACCTTGAACTTGTAACTGAGCTCGAAGAGCAAATCCTCCCCACCGAAGACGATAACCGCCGCGAGCCAACCGCAAGCGATGATAACTACCCAAGCGAACACCCAAGCCAAAATAAATGTCAATACGAATTCCATAACCTTTCCTTTTTGTTTACATTACAAAGATAATCAAAAATCCCCGGACCTCAAGAGAACTGGCGCAACCCGGGCGGCATCAGATACCTGGTAGCCCTCCCTGGGGAGGGCTTCCTTCTACCGGTCCTCCCTACGTAAGCCCTTGGTTTTCAGGGGGCTAAAGTGAGCGGACTGTTGGTTTCGAATTTTTTATTCTAATTTTTTGGATTTTATTTTACCCCCCCCCTTATTTTTATTTTAGGTACTACTTTTTGAAAAAATTTTTTCATATATTTTTTCAATTTCCGAAAAAGACGCTTCCTTACTTTCCGTTAAATATTTCATAAATCTTTTCTCTGTGTAGTATAACAAATCCACCCCGTGCTCAACGCATAATTCTTTTTTCAAGTCATCGCGTTTTTTGTTGGATTCAAGATTCTTTTTCCCTCCCCAGGGTTCGACGGGTTCAAAATGTTGTTCCCCCTGGCATTCAATTCCTATGTTATAATCCGGGAGATAGAAATCAAGTGACTGAAGACCCAACCACGGGAAACGCTTTTGATAAACATATTTAACCCCGTTCTCAATCAGCATATTTTCAATCCGCAATTCCAGAGACGATTTTATATGATGCTCAGGACAGCCGCAATGATTTCGAACGTGATGCATTGCTTTAACTATAAAATCCCCGTGTTCAGGACAGGTAACGATAATTGGTTTCTTCATTGCCTTGTAAACCGTCCTCGGATAAGTGTAATACCCACCGAACACCTCATTGGCCAATTTAACAAACTCTTCTTGGGTATATGGTTTGTTTCTCCTGCCATGTTTACCACACATGGGGCACCCATCGCCGTGTGAAACATGGTCGTTCGGTCTCTGCATAAATTCTCCGTGAACGGGACAGATTATGGTCACCGGTATTTTATTTGACTTATAATCGACTTTGGAATAATCATATTTGTTACCATGTACAATTCTTGCTTTCCTTATAAAATCGTTCTTCAACCTTTCTTTTCTTTCCTCTGGTGTTTCTTTTACCTTTTTTACCTTTACATTTTTCTCATACCTTTTCTCTGTATTACACTTCGGGCAACCGGAATGTTTCCTTCCATCCAAATGAGAGGACGGATATACTTCAACATCCCCATGAACTGGACATGTGATAACAACTTTTTTAAGTGATGATATGTATTTTGTCTTCCCGTATCCATATAAATCTCCCCATATCGCCTTTGACTTTTCAATGAATTCCAGTGTTTTGTCCTTCTCGATTTTCTCCGGTTTCGGTTTCTTCTGTGATTCATTTATTTCTCTGACACACTCCGGGCAGCATACATCATGATAAAGATGACCATGTGGGGTTTGCTTGAATTCCCCGTGTTTTCTGCATATGAACGTCGTTGGAACGGTATATCCTGCATAATCGGTTTTACTGTAATCAAATTTATTCCCGTGCTTTTCTTCCGCTTTCTTTATAAAACTTTCTGTTGTGTATCTCATATGCTACTTTTTTTTAATAATATAATGTATTACCTCCTTAAAATAAATATATCATAAAATGAAAATGTAGGGGCAGACTATTATATTTCTATTAAAAAAAGAAAATACTTAGGGGGTGGGGGTCTGAAAACGGGGTTTACCATGGCAATTATTGAGCGTGAACATTTTTACAAAAAATTTCTCCCCACCATATTTCTAAGGTAGGGAGAAAATTCCCAGGGGGGTGGGGGTGGTCCTTATTTTGGGTTCCCCTTTTTGCCAATAAATTTTTCACTCCGGATTTTCGGTTTTCTTAAAGACGATTTCGAATTCCCTGGGTTCAATCTCATAGATACCCTTATCGTCCCGGGATTCCAGCACCATTTTCTCAATGACGGCGGCTTTCTCGCAGGGGTAGCCCAGGGGTTCTCCGACAACCTCGCCGTCCTTTATTATGAACCACGCTCTCATTCGCCCTTCTCCTTATTCTCCTCGCTCCACCCTGGCTTTGGCTGAAGGTTAAATCTTTCTGGAAGAGATTTGAGCCACGGTGATAGAAGCCCCTGTATGTTTCCTCTAATTTCATCGGTCTTTCCTTGGGATATCGCGCAATCATCACCTACGTAGTCATCAAGCATCCATAGATAGTTATCAACCCTTTCAAGATTATCACTATCCTCCTCGCCCCACTCCTGTTTTGGCTGAGGACTGAATCTTTTAGGAAGAGACTCGATAAAGGCTACGAGTTTTTCTCTCGGGCATTTAAGATTCCAGCAAGAAGGGTCTTCCACATAACTGACAAGCGTGTTAATCATCTTCTCGTCCTCCTCGCTCCACTCTGGCTTATGCTCTTTCTGATTTTCATCACCATCTTCAAACCAAGCGGCAGAACATGGAAGCACTTGTGGAGCAAACTTATTATCATCTTCAGAATAAACATCCTGTAATATTCCTGCAATGTCAGAAAGTGTGTTATCTATCCCTTGACAATATTTCTTATCCGGATGAGAATCTTTCATATCATGAGCATTTGTTGTATTCTCGTCAATATACTTGTCAATCCTGTCCACTGCTTCTATTGCCTTGCTTGCTTCTTTCTGCTTTTCGAGATAGGCAATACATTCTTCTCTCGTTGGTTCTGGAAGTCTGAACTTTAATTCACCAATGGTTTCCGACACTTTCAACGCATCAATGAGTGCCTTTCTTATCCTCTCATCCTCTGGCTCGCGGAGTTCGGGGATTTCAAAGGGGCATTCGCCAAGGCTTTTATCATGATACACCTTTTTAAACCAGTCGGACTTAACCAAGTCTTCATATAGTTTTCTAAAATCTCTCTTTTCCATATCTAAATTAAATTTTTAAGACCATAGTTAATTGCCGCTTCACAGGCTTCCTCATAACTCTTGTGGTTGGCGAAAGTGGGTGAAATGTGTCTCGCTCCACCATGCTCATCCACATCATTCATGCGGTATATATCCGCTGAGAACACCGGGGGGTCATACTCAATAAGGATAAAGATTTCATGCGATTCCCTCAACCACTTCATTACCATTTGAAGGGTTGGACGGGAATAAAAGCACTCTTCCAATTCGGAATTTGACTTTCTGCTGATTCCAAACATATAACCTTCAAGACCATCATCTGTAAAATAAGAATTTACTCTTTCATCAAACCCCTTCTCTTTCAGAAGTTTGGCGGTCTCGTAGGAGACGTAATCTTCTTCAATCATATCTTTATTTCGTATTATGCATTCCCTGAAAATTATTATATCTAAGGGTAATCTTGCCAAAAGATTCAATCTTTGTGATTTCCCCAAACTCCTTGAATGTTTTGAATTCAACATGCTTGCCGTTATCAAGAAACAGTGGTTTCCATTTCTGCCAAAAATGGTTTTTCACAAGCACCTTATACATTCCATCACTATCACTACGAACAAGTTTTGCCTTTCCTTTCATGCCTTATTATATTTTATACAAATTATCAGGCGATTCAATAGCAAGACCCTTAGGGATTAGTCCACGATAGTCAAAGTGATGCTCAAGGAGCCAATCAATAAAACAATCAACATCTCTTATTTCGATAGAATAATATAGTTCCATGATACTTTCTTCCCATTCATAACAGAACCGTCGCCTAACTTCTTCCTTCTCTTCCTCCGTCATACTACTCATTGGACGGAGATATGGAAGATATTGTGTTATCATGCCACGACCTTCCCCCTCTGCGATATCTCCGTGGAACCTGATATATCCATCAGAATTTATATCATCTAATATCATTGGTACTGGATACTCACAACCTTTGTCCTCATCCCAATATAGATATTCTATCTTCACCCCATAAGGCAACCTCGCACAGAGGTCTTTAAGGAGCAGTTCTTTATCTTCCTGTGTCATGATATTGTCTCCTTTTCCTCCCCGGGTTGTGGTCCGGTCCTTGAATCATACTCATCCCTGGACTCGATGTAATCCAAGTCCCATCTCGGGTGTCCGAAGCCGTCGCAGCCTATACATCTCTCATGTATGGCATGTGTTTCGGTGAGTGTCACTCTGGTGTCACCTTCCATGACCGGGATTCTCTTTGATACCCCGCTGTAGCATCCGGTGAGGATGATGGCGAGGGCGATTAGCAATATTCTTCTCATTTTTTCTTTATAGTTTTTCAATTTCTTCCAAGAGTGATTTGAGGGCTATGTGGCAAGATTCCGCCCCGGCGTTCTTGGGGTCGTTAACCACCGCCCGGAGGAATCTCAGGTGCGAGTCCGTGGGTTTCCATTGGAGCTCATCGGAGGGCATGTTATCGATTCTCTCCTTTAACGACCTCATGTAATCGACATTCGGGTTTTCCTTGTGGACGTGGATGAGCCTCTCATATATCCATTTAAAAAACTCCTTGTGTGGGGTTATTATCCATCCGCCGTTCTCCCGGATTTTTTCTCCGGTATTTTGGTCACATGCCTTCCGGACTTCGGTCTCATTATCGGCTTCCCTCTCCTTGGGTCTCTCCAATCCGCAAAGTTCATCGAATTTTTCATTAATCATTTCCCACGTCCATTTGGTTGTATGTGGGTTATTGATTTCCCACCTTGGCTTCTGCTCTTTCCGCTCCACCGATTTCACTCCGTCGTCAAACCCAAGTGTATAGCCCTCATGGAACGCCATATCATTGGAATCTTTCTGCTTTTCAAGGTAGGTAATGATATCGGCTGAATCCTTAATATCCTGTACCATATTATTCTCCAATGCTTTCTCGTGCCATTTCTCTACCTTTTCGATAAGCATTTTCCTTATCCTCTCGTCCTCGCTCTCCTTAAGCTCGGGGGCAAGTGTCTCGAGTGCGGTTCTTACTGAGAACAGGGCGTTATCGTGCGTCTCACGAAGTATGTTTATCGCTTCTTCTCTTGTCATCTTTCTCTCTCTTTTTCGCAAATATACAAAAAAAAATCTTCCACGACGGGAATATTGGCATATTTTTTTGGTATGCTTTTTTATTGTCAATTTGATATTTATAGGGAAAGATATATTACATTATGAAATACCTGCATTATTACGAAGAAGAAACTGAATTCGACAGTGATTACTACGGGGAACCTTACCTTGAGCCGTGGACGTCACTTATCGTCGAGAACGACAGGGTCGATTATAATAAAATGCGTGATTGCCTCCGCTTTGATGTCCTGTCAAGCGGTCAGATAAAGTGGAAATCCAGCGACGGAAATATAACGAGGACCATCGAGTATAGCAAGAACGGCGGAAAGTGGCAGTCCATCACCTCAAGTACTGGTGCCGCCAGCATAAGTGTCGCCTCCGGGGATGTTGTCTATTTCCGTGGCACCAACCAGCAATATGCGGAAGTCATCGACCCGGACCACTTGGACGGCAACGGGCATCTGGACCCGTATGAGAACTCCAATGTGAGGACCGTGTCTTTCAGCGGGACAACCTGCAATATCAATATCAGTGGGAATATCATGAGCCTCATTGACAAGGATAGGTTCCGCGCCCCTAATTTCAGGACCCTTTCCGGGAATTGTAACTTTTACGGTATGTTCCGGATACCGGGGGGCAGGGTGAAATCCCTTCAGGGTCTTGTTCTTCCGGCTACCAACATCGCCGACGCCTGTTACGCTTATATGTTCACTTCCGCTGCCACCCAAACATGTCCCGCGGAGCTTCCAGCCAGGCATATGAAGGTGTCATGCTACCGGGCGTTGTTCAACGAATGTACGTCACTTACAAGTGTGCCGGAACTTGCGGCGGTGGATGTCAAGGAATCTTGTTTCAGAAGGATGTTCTACCACACGGCTATCAGTAGTGTGCCATCTAATTATCTATCAGCCATTACTGACCTCACGGGAGGATGGGCTTGTTGCTCCTCAATGTTTTATAACTGCACCAATCTGCAGAACGCACCGGCCCTTCCCGCAACCACCTTGGAGGATAACTGTTATTACGGCATGTTCTACAGCACAGCTTTGGTAACCCCTCCCGCATTACCCGCAACCACGGTGTGTGTCCAATGCTACCAGTCGATGTTTGAGGAGTGTCATTCATTGGCATCGACGCCCTCGCTTCCAGCAACCAACACTGAGGTAGGTTGCTATGATAGCATGTTCAAGGGATGCACCTCGCTGACACAAATCACCACGACCCTTCCGGCGGAGACAATGTCCCAGAGGTGCTACGGAGCCATGTTTATGGACTGTACCTCACTGATTGGTGGACTACTTGAACTTCCGGCAAAGAATCTCATCAGTATATGCTACAAAAACATGTTTAACGGATGTACGAGTCTTACCCAGACGCCGCATATTTTAGCGGAGGGGGATGGTGGAGCCAACAACTGGTGTATGGAAAATATGTTCAGCGGCTGCACGAATATGGCGAGCCTTGTCTGTCTTATCTCTAACTGGGGTGGAGGGTATTCCCCGGTGAATAACTGGATGAACGGTGTCGCTGGGAGCGGTGTGTTCTACAAGAATCCGGCAGTATCTGACAGTACTATTTCCGAAAAGATTCCGAGCGGATGGACAATTGAGCCTTACGCCAGTTAAGGACGACGCATATATGAAGAAAAATCCCGGGAAATCTTAACAATCCCGGGATTTTCCATTTAGAGGGGGTTAATTTTCCCCGAAATAGTAATTCCAATTTTCCTGTATTTTCCTGGCGATGTGATAAGCCAAGAGCGGAGGGACCGCATTTCCGATTAGTTTATATCCCGCCGACGGACTGACATCATATTTGCCCCGTCTTTTTTTTGATTCAATCACGAAGTCATAGTCATCGGGGAAGGTCTGTATCCTGGCGCATTCCCTTAATGTGAGCCTTCTCTCACCCAGGTTATCCTCGTTGTTCGTACCGCCGTGCTCCGGAGAAAGCCTCCTGAATTCAATATTGCCATGATGCTCCGACCTTATGGTGGGCGCAAGTTTATTGAGCTTCACCTCCACATTACCCTGGTGACCGGGCATATATTTGGCACCCGAATAGTTCCTCTGGCTTAAATCATCCGAAAACTCGGGCTCGGGCAAATCACAGAGAACCTCTTTACAGGGCACAAACTCCCTCAGACACGGCTGGGAACTTGGGTCAATCTCTTTCAAATTGAGAAAGTGGGTGGGCTCGGGATATGGCGACAGACCGGAAAAGGGCTCACATGACTCCAATTCCGCTAATGCCTGGGGAGTCAATGCGGATTTTTTCAGTCCTATGAATATTATTCTCTCACGGCTTTGGGATACGCCATATCTGCCCGCATGAAGTATTTGCGGCGACAACACAAGATAGCCGTCCCCGGCGGTGCTCGCGAAATCATGCTGTATGATATCCTTCACATCACCCAAGTTGGCCAAACCTTTGACATTCTCCGCAATAAACATCTTGGGCTCCGTGATTTCTATCACTTCCTTCATCCACATATATAATTGTCCCCTGGTTTCGACGGAGGGTAAATCTATGTCTTTCTTTGACCCGTCATGACTGACTTCCGAGTTGAAACCTTTCCGCTTTCCCGCCACACTGAAATCCTGACACGGGAAACCGCCGGTCACAATGTCAATGTCCTTTGGGAACACATCGGTCTCCCCTTCCTTATATCTCTTGACGGTATCAACAATGCTTTCAAGGTGGTATATGTCGGATACGTCCCTGTTTTTCTTCTTGCTAAAATAATTTACCCACGCCGATTTAGCGTATGGCACGATGTCATCAGCGAAAACCGTGTCGAAGATAGTCTCTTTAAGATAATAATACTTTGAGTCCTCTTCTTCCACCCAATCCCCGTGGATGTCGGTGTTCAAACAGCATTTGAGTATCTTGAATCCGCCCTCAAAGCCGATATCCATGCCACCCCCACACGAGAATAGCGAAAGTAATTTCTTTTTACCCATATCAATTAACGCTTTATTTTCCGCAAATATACAAAAAAATCCCGAGAGTTTGGTCCTCCCGGGATTTTTATTACTTGGACAGGGACAGTATCTTGTCCTTGAAGACATCCGTCAGTTTTTCAAGGGTTTGGTTTCTTGCGGACACGCTTACGGATTTTGCGTGTGCCCCTATGGTGAAGGACGGCTGGAACTTGTTTGCCTCAATGACCGAGTCATAGAATGCTGCGATGATTGACTCAGCGACCCCAGCCGTGATTCGGAAATTTTTCAGGCTCTTTGAGACTGGTCTGAGAAGTTCGGAATCAGGGTTAAACGTATAACTGTTGTCCTTCTGTTTAATGGCGAACGTATTTTTCGACATCTCAATATCGTGATTCACCTTAAACCTAATCTCAGTGCCGTCGGAGAGATGCTTCACGTCTTTATAGGCAAGCACGGCGTCCTCATTCTCTTTCTTTCCCCTCTGGACACTACCCTGAACGGCTTTCTCGAAAATTTTGCTCATATCCCTAATGAGTGTTCTCATCTCGGACACCCTTTCGAACTCAACAAAGCCGGTGGATTTGTTCATCTGGATACGCATCTGCTTAGCCAGTGCTTCGGGGAATTCGATTACGATTCGTTTCCCGTTCATCTGGTTATGGGGAACTCGTTTGATATACGGGTTTGTTGCTCCGCCTACAACGAGGAAAATATCCCCAACCTTAAGAAAAACGCCACTGGTCTCGTTGTTCTTGATTCTACAGTTGCCGAATCCGTCGATATCATATGAATTCAGTTTGAGTTCACGGACGGAGTTGTCCGGATTGACAAAATAAGACAGGTCGCGTGCCGTGTATTTCACGATATACGGGAGTCCGTCAACGGGACCGTAAACTTCTGTCTCACCCTTGAACGTTATTTCAACGCCTTCCGGGTCCGGGGTGCTTAAATATATGGGGTCTTCGGGCGTGATTTCCTCTCCATCAACTATAAGGTGGAAACCCTTGGACAGGGGCTCGGAATATCTCACGGCGGCGAACGCCTTGAACTCATCAGCATCCTCGGGTGTAAGGGGTGTTCCATAAATGGAGACGGAGGTTCCTATTGGGATATCCTCTTCGAGAATCTCACCATCCAACACTGGTCCACCATCCCAAATGACACGGATTGGGTCGAAACCCTCCTTATGGGTAATTATTGACGCATACGCTCCCTTCTTGTTACCGAAAAGGCAGTTCATCGCGTTTTTCCCGCCCATGTGCGGATGGACTCCGATTTTCTCATCGTCTCCGATTCCGTAGGTTGAGAGAAGGTTTTCGACATCCTCGATGCTCATGCCGCATCCTCTGTCTTCACAATAGAATGACATCTCACCAATGTTTGCCCCGGAAATCGCAATTTTAACAGTACCGGTGCCACCCATAGCCTCACGTCCGTTATCCACAAGTTCGGTGATGGAATCACGGGTTTTGAAATTGGAGTACTTTGCAAGATTTTTAGGAAAATCTTGGGAAAACTTGAGGTTTACCTCGAATTTTTTTTCTTTCATACAAAAATAATTTTTTGAAAATGTTATTAAAAAATGTTATACGGACAATTCCGTAAAAACTTCAACGCAAATATACAAATTAATTTTTATTTATCTCGCGTATGTGGGAATAAATGTTATTTTTCCTTGGCTAATCAAGTATTTTTCCTGTTCCTCATATGGTGTTTCCTGAAAAAGTTCGGCAAAGCTCTTTCTTTTCGACGTTCCGGAAAACTTGGATTTAATCATATTGGCGTAGATAAACGCGTACTCATTGGGGTTGTTGTAGATAAACCTGCCCTCACTCTTGATTTCCGGATAATACACGTACTCAATAGGACCGTCATATTCCGAAAGGGCATTGGCGTAATCATCCTTTGTGAAGATAGTGTTGTAATTGAAATCCGTCATCTTATACACACACATTCCGATAAGGTCCGGGGAACAATCCAGGGAGTTACTTAACTTTGAATATTGGAGCATTTCACCCGCCAGTTTTCTGCCAATCTCTTCTATCCTGATTAGGACATTGTTATCATCAAAATACGGAACCCTGTCCGGTATAAGAAGGAAAGCGGAAAATGTGTACCCATACGGTCTTATTGTACTGGCTTCCCCCTTGAGGATTCTTGACATGTTCAAAACGTTCTGGGCGATGTTTGAATATGGGGCTTTGTAATCAACCGCCCCACCCTTGGGCTTAATCAGGTCAAAATTATCCACTTGCGGATAGAAGAAACCGTCGGGTTTCCATGACCCGCATTCTGTCATGATGGCATGCTCGTTTTCCTCCGGCATTCCATCACCTCTGGCATCAAAATCCCCTCCAAGATTTTCGAGGATTTTTATGTTCATTTCACTGTGGAGCGGATACGTCTTCGCCCGCCCCCTTGCACTTTCCCGATAGCCGCAATTCATCCTACGGACAACATCGGTTAAAAAATCTTTACTCATATCTTATTATTATTTTTTGCAAAAATACAAGGAATTTTTCATTCTCCAGTATCCGTGGCGCTTTTCTTCAACTCCTCAACAAGAGCATCCGCCAACTTAACGGACTGCCTGGCTACGACATCCGGTGCGGCTTCAAGTATTTCTCCTAGTTTTCCGCTTTCAAGCACTCCTTGCATCGCACTTATCGCCGCTTCTATCCTTACCTGTTCCCAATCAATCATCTCATTCAATATTGATGTATTCGAAGTCCGGTCTGTTCCACGGGTAATTGCTGTCCACCCACATCCTCTGTGAGACTTCGATTTTATTGTAATCCGCTTCCGGTGGGTACATTATGTTCATATCCACCGCTACCGGCATGTCTTCCGGATATTTCTTCAATTCCTTTATGAGTTCCCCTACCGTCATATATTATTCCTCGTTAAATTCGGGTATCGACATCCAGGCAACTATTCCGTGGACAACCTGGGGTTGATAACCACCAATCTGCTCGGACCTCCACTTTCCGTTCCTTGTCCAATCAATATTCGGACCGTACATTGAATCCCAGACCAGAACCCGGTCACTTTCAGTCCATTCGTGGTGCCCCTGCAGGTTGTCGGATTCATACTTATGCTCTTCCGGCATCCGTTCGTTACATTTAATCCATTCCATAACAATTTTTTTTAATATAGTCCAACAATTCCTCAATAAAGTACACGGTTGGCGGCTCTGGGTCTCTTTTCCTGAGCTCTTTCAATCTTCCTTCAAGGTATCCTATAATCCTTTCTATGTTCTTCATAACTTATTTCTCGTTGTTTTCTATCCAGTTTTCCGCTTTCAAGCACTCCTTGCATCGTACTGATTGCCGCATCTATTCTTACTTGTTCCCAATCAATCATTGTTGCGACGACCTATGCCATATTATAGATTTCCCCATATTCCTTCTCCACCTCAAGGATTTTCTCAAACGTGAAGTCATTGTCATAATCCCTTATCGTCGCCTTCCGACTCTCCCCGGAACTAAGTGTGGTCATAATGACGTGCGTGGAAGAGGATGAGAGGAAGGCATTAGGCACCAACTTAATCGGGCACTTCTTGCTGTGATTGTCAAGCCACCTCTCTGAGTTTTTCGGAATGTTGCCAATCGTATTGTTCCATACCCAGTCAAAACCAGGCTTGGAGGATTCCTTCCTGATTTCAGCCATGGTGTCGATTTCCTCTTCCGAGTCCTCTATTTCTTGTGAGAAGTTATCCGGGTCGTAATCGGGGTTCTTCACAATGAATGAAAAGAATTTGGCCGGCAGACATTTCCCCGTGTCAACCCTCATCTCCCTGAGTTTTTCCCTAATCTGTTCGTGCGTAAGTGCTTCCATATCTATAACCAAATTTTATAAAAATCATACCCATCACCGTTTTTCCTCTATTCGGGATTATTCGAATATTTTTCCGCTAACTCTTTCGCTAATTTCCCAGCCTCTTCTTCCGTTACGTCATATGCATCTGTGATTTCCACTGAGTCAACCTCGGAAACACGATAGACACCGTTGGGGGAGAGGTTTCGCATCAGGAGTATAAGGTCATGGTTCGTGTATTTCCCGCTCCCCACATTCTCTTCCGCCCTCCTGACATCCCTCTCATCAGGTTTCACATATGTGTGTGTTGAGAGTATCGCCGGTAGATTCTCCTTTGTGGCAACGATTTGATAATTAACCGGCTCAATTAGTGTTCCTTCATACCATTGTCCACCAGAGCAGTACCTGACGTGACTACCCGCGTGGTTTTCCTTTTCCTTTCCGTAATATGTCATTTTTTTCCTCTATTTGTATTCATCCAATATCTCATCTTCAAACTTGATAAAATCAAAATCTGGAATCATTTCCCTTATCTTCTCCCGATACCCGCGGATAATCCTGTAATCATCTTGCATCGTTTCAGAAAACAACTTCGCATTCTTGCTCTCCGTATCGGCCAGTGCCTTCAACTCATTATTTTCATCCTTCAACTTCTCATGTTTC
>JAEEGL013782004.1_pt1 | contig 18799 bp, 18 predicted proteins | sample 9134231 | NCBI WGS metagenome assembly JAEEGL01 (sample SAMN16246548, study PRJNA631951) | gut metagenome | biome: gut microbiome; feature: rumen; material: fiber-attached | host: Bos | place: Iran: Karaj | collected 2018-10 | reverse complement strand
GTTTTTATGGCATTTACATATACTAGGAAGATTAATTATTATGAAACAGACATGATGGGAGTTGTTCATCACTCTAATTATGTTAGATATTTAGAAGAAGCAAGATGTGCTTTAATAGATTCTTTAGGTATTTCGATGCAAGAAATTGAAAGACGAGGTTTTACGATTCCAGTTTTAGAAGTAAACATTAAATATAAAAAGCATGTTACACAAGGGGACACTATTGCTATTGGACTTTCTTTTAGTGAATATAATGGTGTTAGAATGACTATAAATTATGATGTAAGAGATGTTAAAACTGGAGATGTAATAATTGAGGCATATACTAAACATTGTTTTACAAATAAAGATTTAAAGCCTATCAACATGAAAAAATATGATGAAGAAATCGATACTAAATTTGAAGTGTTATATAATAAAAAACAGTAGTGGAGAGTTTTATGGATATAGAAGAAAAAATAGCAAAATTTAAACAAATAGTTAATGAAAGTAATAATATAGTTTTCTTTGGTGGAGCTGGAGTTTCTACCGAAAGTGGAATTCCTGATTTTAGAAGTCAGGATGGATTATACAATCAAAAGTATGATTATCCACCCGAGTCTATATTAAGTCATACATTTTTTGTTCACAAAACAGAAGAGTTTTATAAGTTTTATAAAGATAAATTTAATCTTTTAAACTATAAACCAAACGCAGTACATAATTATTTAGCAGCTCTAGAAAAGAAAGGTAAACTAAAAGCAATAATTACTCAAAATATAGATGGTCTTCATACAAAAGCAGGAAACACTAATGTATATGAAATACATGGTACTATATATAAAAACCATTGTATTAAATGTAATAAAGAATATGATCCAGAATATGTATTTGAATCTAATGGTGTTCCTAAATGTGAATGTGGAGGTATTATTAAACCAGATGTAGTACTTTATGGCGAAAGTCTTCCAGATTCATTTAATGAAGCATCTTATCATATTACTAAATCTGATACACTTATAATCGCAGGTACATCACTAAACGTTTATCCTGCTGCTGGAATGGTTAACTACTTTAGAGGAAAACATCTAGTAATAATTAATAAAGATGAAACTCAATATGATTATAAAGCAGAAATAGTTATTCATGATGATATGAAAAAAGTATTTGAAAAATTGAAATAATTAGGAGGATAATATGAAAAAGTTATTGTTATTATTAATTCTGTTAGCTTTAATAATTATTCCATATAATGTTAAAGCTGCTAAAACTGTAAAAGACTTCTATTGTGTATATAACATATATGATCCATATGCAAGAGATACAAAAATAGCAGATCCAAATCAAGATAAAACATCAGAAAAGATATTAACTCAAATAAAAATTGAAGTTGATAACTATAATGGTGGTAGTGGTTCACCAACAGTTAAGATTTATATTAAGGATAATGGTAATTGGAAAGAAACAACAGGAGCTATGATTAAAAGTAACTATACTGGAGTTACTACTGGTCTTAATATATTTGATGGTTCATCCAATGAAAAAAATGTTTTTGTAGGAAACTATAAAACTGGTGGTAAATGTCCAAGAATATACGCTAATAAGACAGCCGGTATGCAAACTGTAACAGTTCTAAACTACTATACAGATGAAAATAAATTTTCATATTATAATATTGATACTGCCGCTGAAGAAAAAGTAAGAGGAGACTCAGGAGATTGGATGAGCCCAGATGACTTCTTTAAAGAAGATACGCCTCCTAATCCATCTACTCCAACATTTAAAGAAAAAACATGTGATTATCAATATAATTTTGAAAATAAAGTTTATAACAATTTAAAAATAACATTCTCAAAAACACAAAATAAACAAACAGGAGAACCAGTATATGAAGTAAAACTAGATAGAGAGGGTCAATCACAATATGTTAATCTTAATGAAGAAGTTACTATTCATGCACAAGATGCAGATATAATTTTAAAACCCGCATTCCTAAAGAAAATATTTGATGGTGATGAATGTGTAGAAAAAGATAAAACATGTTCATATTGGAGTGATCAAAAATCTAAACCAGAATTTATTCTTTCAGATGATTTTCAAGAATGTAAAAATGAAAGTATGAGTGGTACTTATAGTGATGGAGATGGAACACTAACAAATCCTAATACTCCTCCAGCTGATATAACTAATCCAACAATACCAGAAGGAAACATAGATTCTTGTATTGATTTACTTGGAAAAAACCTATCAGCAATTGTTAAAGTTGCAATAACAATACTTCAAATAGTAGCTGCTATAATAGCAATAGTAAAAGGAATGATGGTATTAATTCCACCAATCCTAGCAAAAGATGCTGATGCTCTAAAGAAAGCAGGAAGTACACTAGTTAAGATGGCAATAATATTAGTAATAATATTCTTATTTAAACCATTATTATCATTCTTAGGTAATCTATTAGATTTTGATACATCTTGTATATTATAGAAAATAAAAAATATCTCAATTGAGATATTTTTTTATATTAAATTACCAACTATTCCATATGATAATATCATCATTATAATACTTGCCACTAGTATTCCAAGAAGTGTATATATAAATGATTTCTTTCTATCCATATTTAATACTGATGCTATTAAACAACCAGTCCATGCTCCAGTACCTGGTAAAGGAATACCAACAAATAATAATAGTCCAATATAACCATACTTTTCTATTTTGCCCTTATTCTTATCTGCTTTAGCTCTAATCTTTTTACCTAGCTTATTTATCCATTTAACTTTACTTCTTTCCATCCAATCAAGTATCTTAGTAATAAATAATAATATGAATGGTACTGGAATAATATTACCTATTATAGATACTATATATCCAGTAACTGGTTCAACTTTTAATAATGCTGCTGCAAGTAAACCTCCTCTTAATTCAAGTATTGGCATCATAGAAATAATAAATACAAGTATTTCTCTTCCAAAAGCACTATGAGTTAAACCACTAAATAAATTTATAATAAAATTAATTATTGTTTCCATAAAAAACCTCTAAATAATTTTATCATATATCATTAAAAAATAACAAGTTTTTAACTTGTTATTTCTTTAATCCTTTAACTCCTTTAGAACCATTAAATCCTTCTAAGATATTTGAATCAAATGATCTAACTTTCTTAGTTTTATTTTTATATTCTTTTATAGCTACATTAATTATTTCATCTAATTCTTCTTTATAACTAATACCCATTTCTTTCCATAAATAGAAAGCTAAACTTCCAGGTATTGTATTTGGTTCATTAACATAGTATTTTTTAGTCTTAGAATCAATTAAATAATCTATTCTAACAACACCACTAAAGTTAAATAATCTAAATACTTCTTTAGATGTTTCTTTAATTTTCTTAGTTAAATCATCGCTAATTCTAGCTGGTACTATTCTACTAGTAGAAGCCATTCCTTTACTAGCAGATCCTTTAGTTTTACCACCAGATAAGTATTTATCAGTGAAACTTAGTATTTCATCTTCACCCATTACTTCTTCAAGTGGACTAACACGCTGATATTCATAATTACCCATTACACTAGAGTTTACTTCAATAAGGTTTTCAATAGCTTTTTCTACAACGATTTTATTATCATAATTAATAGCTGCTTCAATAGCTTCTTCTATACCTTTTTTATCTTTAACGAACTCTATTCCAACACTACTACCAAGAGTTGCTGGTTTAACTATTACTGGATAACCAACTTTATCAATATTCTTTAATATACGTTCTTTATCTTCTAAATATTCACTATCAAAGAACCAAGTATAATCAACAATACTAATACCATTATCTCTTAGTACTTGTTTCATAACTACTTTATCTTGTCCTAAAGCACATCCTAGAACATGACTTCCTACATAAGGAATACCAACAGTTTCTAAGTATCCAGCAAGAGTTCCATCTTCTACTCCATTACCATGTACTACTGGAAGAATAATATCTACTGTATCAATATCACGTCTAAATAAACCTTTAGTATTAACTAGGAAGAATTCTCCATTTCTTTTAACTAATGTTACTTCCTTAGTATATCTTTTCAAATTATTAAAGTCTTTATAAGTATCAATATCCATTAAAGCATTACCTGTATACCAAGTTTTATCTTTAGCAATATAAATTGGTACTATATCATACTTATCAGTATTTAAATTCTTAATAGCTTGTAAGGCAGAAATAATACTTACTTCATGTTCTACAGTTTCTCCTCCAAAAATAACACCTAATTTAATCTTCATAATACTTCACTCCTATTCATTAAAAATATCTGGTAAATCATTTTCTATTAAAACAAATGTATTTCCATTAGCTAACTTTCTCATTAACGGAAAAGCAAGTTTTACATCATTTAGAATATGAATTTTCTTTTCATCATATTTTTCTTTCTTTAACCCATCTAATATTGGTTTAGTTTGTTCTTCTCCAATTAGAATTACTTCATCACATACTTTAGCGATGTGTCTTCCAAACTCCATATTATATTCATATTGTTTATCACCTAGTTCAATCATACCAGGAGTACAAACTATTTTCTTTCCATCCATTAGATTTAATACATCTAAGGCCATAGCAGATCCATCTACATTAGAATTATAAGCATCATCAATTATAGTTATTTCGCCATATTTCTTTAATTCTAATCTATGTTCTATAGTCTTAATTCTCTTAACACCAGTCTTTATTTCTTCTAGTGTTAATCCAAGATTATACGCTAGAGCAATTGCTTCTAAAATATTATAAACATTCTTTTCTCCAAGTAATTTAGTTTCTACTATAACACTTTCTTTATTATCTTTAAAGTGGCAAGTAAACATAGTTCCTCTACTAGATAATTTAATATCACTAGCATAAACATCTGCCTTCTTATTCTTCATTGATACCCAAACTACTTTGCATTTACTCTTTATTTGATAACTTGTTTGATATTCATCATCCATATTTAGTACAGCAATACCATCTTCTGGAAGTGAATCAACTAATTCAAATTTACCCTTTTGAATATTCTCACGACTACCAAAACTTTCTAAGTGAGCTGTTCCAATTGTAGTAATAATACCATATTGAGGTTTGAAGAAATCACATAGTTCTTTTATTTCTCCTCTTTTGAATGCTCCCATCTCTGATACAAATATATCAGTAAACTTATCAAGCTTATTATTAATTGATATCATTAGACCATTCATAGTATTAAAACTCTTCTCAGTAGCATATGAATTATATTTAACATTTAATATATCATTTAAAGCATTCTTAGTACTTGTTTTACCATAACTACCAGTAATAGATATTCTTTTTAAATTATTCATTTGTTTTAACTTATTACTAGCAAGTCTTTTATAATGAAGAAATACCATCTTCTCTATTGGTTTATTAATAGCATTAGCAAGTAATACTACAAGCCAATTCAAATATACAAGTAAAGCTATATAAAAATAATACTTTCCAAGTAGATCTTCTTCAAATCCAAAATAAGTAAATGTAAATATGTATAAAACATATAAAATGATAGTTGTTACATACAATCTTTTAATTCTGGGTGTAAAAACTAGTGGTTTTTTTGACTGTTCATTAACTCTTTTATGTTTTTCAACAACATAACAAATAATAAAATATACTTCAAAAGCAATCATAGCTGGATAAGATTTTAAGAATAGAAATACTATAAATACTAAATCTATACTTAAGAATACTTTTCCTAAATTTGCTAGTATCCATGATACATATCTATGTCCATCATTATACCAGTTTTGTTGTAGCATATGCATCGCTCTTTTACTTTTATAAATTAAATAGAACATGCATGGTAATAATGATATTACAAAATATAATTTCACTTTTCATCACTTCCTATAAACGTTCTTAATACATTATTAGTTTGAGTTAATCTTTCTAAATAAGCATAGTGAGTATTTCCTTCATAAGTAACAAGACCACAATTAGAAATTAACTTTTCTAGTTCAACAGCATCATCATATGAAACTGCTTCATCTTTTGTTCCCCATATCAATAATGTAGGACATTTAATCTTCTTAGCATCCTCACTAACATCAAGATTAACATGTTTAACAAGAACCTTTCTCATCATGACAGATGCATTCTTGTAATCAGTAGATCCAAAATACTTTTTAGCTTTCTCAGCTAATCCTCCAAGACCAGGTATCTTCTTCATAAACTTTAATAATCTTGTTTTAAAATTATCTTTTTTAATATTCTTTTTATATGGACTAGCAAGTAATACTAATTTTCTAGTTTCATACTTAGAAGCGTATACTAAAGATATTTTTCCACCAAAAGAATGTCCAATTAATATTGGATTTTTAATCTTTAGTTCTTTAGTTAATTCATGAACCATATCAGCAAAATCATAGATACTCCATACTTCTTTTGGTTCTTCACTATCACCAAAACCAGGTAAATCTATAATTAAAACATTATCTCTTTTAATAAATGGTTTTGCTATTGGCATCATCATATTAATATTTTGACCCCATCCATGTAAATAAATAATACATGTTTTAGATGAATTGTCATAATACTGATAATTAATACTTGTATCTTTGTATACAAACTTCATACTCGTCTCCACCTACATAATTATAACATAATAAAAGCGTGTTTAGAATTATAAACACACTTTTTTACCTATTTTTACGCATTATTTCACGTGCTTCAACTAAAGATTCATTTTTTAAATAATATGGATTATTAGTTTCACTTGTTGATAATCCTTTTCTTTCTTGAAATATTTCATTAGGACTTACTAAATTAATAAAACTAAAGATCCATTCTACTTGCTCAGGTGTTTTTAACATTCTTCTTATTATATCGCCATGTAAACTATTTTTAGCTATACTACTAGCATCATAATTTCCACTAACAGTAGCGGCATAAAATAAGTCAGTTTTAACAGCTTCAAATGTTCTTTCCATTTTAGGACTAAATGCTTCTTCTATATCAGTTTCTTCTCCCTTTTTAACACTATTTAGCCAGTTAATTGCATAAAAAGCAATTCTCTTTATAGTAATATCCTCTACTTCATTCTTAGTAGAATTATAAATAATAGAATAAGTATATTTATTTTTACCAATTATATTCTTACAAATTGAAAAACACTTACATATTTCTTTAAAGTCTCTCATAGTTATTTTTCTATTAATATATTTTAATTGTACAGATTCATTCTTATTAAATTCTTCATAATCATTTAACAAAATATATCCTCTTTTAAATAAAGCATCCTTTATTCCACAAAATAATATTCTTCTAGTTAAAATACTCTTTTGACTTATATTTATTTTCTTACCCTGTTTAATAGCCTTCTCATATGCTGAGATAACATCTTCTGTTAAGTATTTATCATATCCATTTAACTCAAATAATCTCAAATATACTTGTTCCTTATATTCTCTATTTAAAATATATTTACCATGTTTTCCTAATATTTCTATATTACCATCATCTCTAGCAAGTATTTTTCTAGTACTTGGTAATTCTTTAATTGCTTCACTTTCATTTTCTATTCTTTCATATTCACAAAATACTTCAGTATCCACATCTAATAGTTTATGAATTGGAAGATTTAAATATTGATTAATGTATTCAATTAATTTAGCCTTTCTAGATGTATCACCACTAATACTATATAGTAATCTAGATAAGTATTGTTCTTTTTTATTTTCATCTAGTTTTTGAAATGTAGGTGCTATTATATTAACAACCATACTTTTTAATATATTATTTTCTCTTCTTTGTTTTTCAACCATTGGTGCTCTTGAACATAAAGTTAAACTAACATATAAATAACTTTTAAATGCTTTTGATATAGCAGTATTATCAATTGCTTTATCTAATGCATTTGGATCTTTAAAATATGCATCTAATATTACATCATTACCAAAACTAGCTCTTAATATATGAGCTACTACTTTAGGAAAATCATAACTCATAACTGATTTATCTTCATAATATCCACATACTTCATCAGTTAACATTTGAGTTAATCCTTCATTTAATATATTTTTACATCCACCTTTATTTATAGGAACTATTCCTACATAACCATTCCTTATAGATGATAAATGCATTAATTCATGAATAAAGGAATGCTTAACAAAATCACTTGCTTTATCAAATTCAAGAATAAAGTTTCCATCAATATCTTGTTGGATTCTATCAGCATTTATATATAAATTATTATCAGTAAGAGAAACACTCATTACTGTATTCTTCTCACGTTTATCAGATATTATTACTTTATTAACTTTTCTGATTCTATTTTCTAATTCGATTATATCTGAAAATCCATACAAAAAAGAATACTTATCTAAAAGTAATTTAATATAGGGTTCTAAAATTCTTTTATCAAGAACCTTTTCCATTAGTTTAATTCATCCTCTATTTTAGAAAGTTCATCACTAGTTAGTTCTTGATAATATACAGTATCACCATCATTTAATATTTTAGAATATATATTTTTACCATCTCTATCAACAAAATGAGCTATTTTGCCAAATTCCTTAGTATCAATATATTCAAGAAGTACTACATCCATATATTTCACCAATTATATTATAAATAATATTATTATTAAATTAAATAAAAAATACAATTGTTTACATTGTATTTCTTACATTCTTGGTTGTTCTTTTATGCCAAGCTCTTCATATATACTATCAGTTATATTTGCTCTTTGCGATGATATTAAATTATTTTTGCGAGTAGGATGAACTCTATTTGTTAATAAAGCAATTCCTACATTATTATCTCTATCTATTGATAAACTAGGCCCAGTAAATCCATTAAATGATATTATATTACCATTATTTCTATTAACTAATCTATTACAACCTACTATCCAACATAAGCTTCTATAACGATTATTTCTTTCTTCAAATACTAATGGTTTAAACCATAAATCTATTATTTGTTTTGGTAAATACTCTTTACCATTATACATTCCATTATTTAAAATCATATTCATAAAATGACTTAAATCCTCATTTGTACTAAATACTCCTGCATTACCTGCAGCACCACCTAATGAGAATGCTTTTTCATCATGAACAACACCTTGTAATAATCCTCTTGTAATTGTTTCTTCAGTTGGAGCGCAATTACTCTTATCAATTGGATTATAACAAGTATGATTCATTTCAAGCGGAATAAACACTTCTTCTTTAGCTACTTCATCTAATGGTTTTTCATATACTTTAGATATTAATTCTCCAAGTAGAATATAACCTAAATCAGAATAAATAACATCAGTTTCTGTCTCATAAATCTTATCAGTTTTATATACTTTATCTAATAATTCTTCCCTTGGTACTATTGATAAATCATCTAAATCAGCAGGTAAACCAGATCTATGTGTTAATAAATCAAATATAGTTATATCATCATACTTAAATCTATCTAAATATTTAGATACTTTATCATTTAATTGTATTTTACCTTCAGCATACATTTTAGAAACAATAGTTACAGTGACTACTACTTTAGATAAAGATGCTAAATCATATAGTGTATCTTCACTAACATTTTCATTTGTTGGTACTATTTGTTTTAAACCAACACCACCATGAAAAATATCATTATCTTTAATAACACTATATGTCATGCCAGGAATAACTCCCTGTTGTACTTCTTCTAATATTTTGCTATCTAAAATATTCATAGGTTTCACACCTCTTATATATATTTATTTAATTCACCCTCAAATTCTTCTTTTATTTCATTTAATCTTGATTCCGTAGTTGCTTCAAAACGAGATGTAATATTAGGTCCAGTGTTACTTGCTCTAACTAAAGCAAATCCATCATCAAACTTAACCTTAACACCATCTATAGTAATAAAGTTATAATTCTTACTTTCGGCATATTCTCTCATTTTATCTACTATTTGAAATTTAGTTTCATCAGTAACCTTATATTTAATTTCAGGAGTACTATAGTATTTAACAATGTTTTCTACATAATAGCTAAGTGGTTTATCAGTATGGCTTAACATTTCAATTAGTCTCATACCAACATAGATTCCATCATCATAACCAGGCCATTTATCTCTAAAATAAACATGTCCTGATAATTCACCACTAAGAGGATAATCTCCTTTGGAGGAAGCTGCTCTTGTATATGAGTTACCTGTTCTATATTCAACAGTTTTAACATTTAAATTATTAAGTTCATCTTCTAATGCTTTAGAACATTTAACATCAAATAAACATTCTTTTTTATCTACTTTATCATATAAATATTTCCACATTATTATTAAGAATTTATCAATTGGAATAAATGTACCCTTTTCATCAATAAATCCTACTCTATCAGCATCTCCATCATATCCAACACCTAAGTCTGCATGAGTTTCTCTAACTTTAGCTTTTAATCCATCTAAGTTATCTTCTACACATGGATCTGGATGGTGATTTGGGAAATTTCCATCAGATACATCATAAATACCAACACTATCTATCATAGGTAAATGTTCAAATATTTTACCAGCAATTACACTTCCAGTACCATTACCACAATCATAAACTACTTTGATTCGTCTATCACCAAAGTTTAATTTATCAACTACTAAATGAATATATGCATCTGTTATATCTACATTTTCACTAGTACCTTCTCCATTTTCAAAGTCTCCACTTTCAATAATTCTATATATTTCTTTAACACTATCCCCATAAGCATTATGAATACCATTATATGAGAATTTAAATCCATTATATTCTTTAGGATTATGAGATGCTGTTATCATCATACTAGAATTATCTCCTAAATAATTCGCAGCAAAATAACACATTGGTGTAGTAGCAAGACCTAGTCTTTTAACATGTACTCCACATTCAGTAATACCTCTTACCATACCACGTTCAAGTTCAACAGAAGATAATCTATTATCATAAGCAACAACAGTAGATGGTATTCCTAAACGTCTTAATTTAGTACCAAAAGCTCTACCTATTAAATAAGCAACTTCTTCACTTAAATCTACTCCATAAACACCACGAATATCATATTCACGAAACATTTCACTATTTACTTTCATTGTAAAATAAATCCCTCCTCGCCTATTTCTTCTCTAATAGTTTTATATATATTATCCTTTCCTCTATATGTACTATATTCAAAGAATGCATTTATCAAAGTAACAAATTCATTCTTTTCATCATTCATAATATTTTTTAAATCATTTAGAAATTCATTTTCATCTATTTTCTTTAATTGTAATAGTTTTACAAATTCACAAACAAAATCTATAAAATAATTACAAGTATTATCATAACTATTTTTATCTTTTCCAAAAAAATCAAACTTTTGAATAGATTCATGATATTGATCTAATGCACTAACTACATTTCTTATAAAAGGTTCATCTTGTTTAAATGAAGAATAAAATTCAATAGCATTTCCATTAAAGTGTTCTTTAAATATATCCATTCCATATACCTTAGCAATATATGAAGCAAAGAATGCTTCATACGGATATCTAATAACATAATCACTCTTTGCTAATGAAGTAAAATATTCTGCTATACCTTCATCTAAACTAAGTCCAAATATTCCTTTAATACCTCTTATCTTGCATCCACCCAAAGTATCATTTGATGCATCATTACTAGCCATATGAAACAATTCATGAATAAAATCATCATTATCATTTGGCATATTTAAAACATTGTTTCTTGGGTAGTAAACACCTATCCTAAATGAATTATCACTTTCACTTTGATACTTAGTATTAATAGTTAAATTACTTAAATTAATATCAAAATTTTTAGTTGGTAATCCATATCTAGAAAGTGTACTTCTAACTAAAGCAAATTCCTTTTTATCTTCAAGTTTATAACCTGTTTTTGCTTTAGAATAGATCTTTCTCATATTCATTGCTTTATCCAATAAATCCAAGATTATCACCCATATATATTGTATAAAAGAATCAAGTACTTATAAAGATTTTAATTAATATTTTACATTTTTTTACAATTTGATATAATGATTTTAGGTGATATCTATGAAAGGATTTAAGCAAATAAAATGGAATAGTATGGTAAACTTAATATCATTATTAGTAATTGGTTTACTACTATTAATATTTCCAGTTGAATCATTAAATATAGCTTGTTATTTATTAGCTAGTATGCTTATGTTAGCTGGTGCTGCTTATATAATAAAAATTATTAAGAAAAAATCATTTGAAACAAATGAAGATTTAATAACAGTAGTACTTAGTGTAATATCAATAGTAATATCAATAACAATATTTGTAGATCCTACATGGATAATAAGAGTAATAAATGATATAGTTGGTTTATTCATAATAATTAGTTCAGTATTAAATATAATAAATATTCTTAAATTCAAAAAAGATAGAACTACTTCATGGTGGGTATACTTAGTACTAATAATACTTGTATTAATATTTGGAATAGTTATTATTATTAAACCTACATTCTTAGCAACAATACTAATTAGATTTGAAGGAGCTACTTTAATAGTAAATGTAATACTTACTATGATATTATCTCATAAAGTTAAAAAACTACTAGAACTAGATAGTCCTAGAAGAGTTGTAAAAGAAATAAATATAGATTAAAAAAGAGACTTAATAGTCTCTTTTATTTTATTCTTTAATAACACCTAAATCTTTTAATTTAGCTGGATCATAAACTATATCAATTTGATGTGTCTTTTCTAAATCTATTTCTTCCTCTTGATTAGCTTCTTCTTCAGTTTCTTCTTCTAATACTTCATTGTCTTCTTCATTTTCAAAGTCCATATCTTTCACCCAATAGAATTATAACATAAATATACTTAAAAAAATATATTTATGATATAATCTTTTCAGGAGCTGTTATTATGGAATTTATAAAAGAATTAATAACTAATATTGCTAGCACTTATCCAATATGGGAAAAAGTATATAAAGTTATTGGAATTATTCTAAGCGTACTTGTATTTCATAAAGCTTTTTATTTTGTAATAGGTATGTTCTTTACAAGAAAATTTAAAAAAGCAAATAAGAATCATAAATATGGAATATGTATTGCTGCTAGAAATGAAGAAAAAGTAATTGGTAATTTAATAGATAGTATTCATAAACAAGATTATCCTAAAGACTTATATACAATATTTGTAGTAGCTGATAATTGTACTGATTCAACAGCAGAGTTATGTAGAAGTAAAGGTGCTATTGTTTATGAAAGATTTGATAACGAACATAAAACGAAAGGATTTGCTCTTCAATTCTTATTTAAACAAATAGAAAGAGATTATAAAACAGATTCATTTGAAGCATTCTTTATATTTGATGCAGATAACTTGCTAAAGAGTAATTACTTATCTAAAATGAATGATGCTTTTGATGCAGGATGTAAGATAGTTACATCATATAGAAATACTAAAAACTTTGATGAAAATTGGATATCTTCAAACTATGCTCTTCACTGGATTAGATCAATTAGAACTAATCATAGAGCAAGAAGTGTATTAAGACTAGCTACTAACATTCAAGGAACTGGATTCTTATTCTCAAATGAAATAGTTAAAGATGGTTGGAAATATACATCTCTTACAGAAGATAGAGCTCTTACTGCTGATGCAGTAGCTCAAGGATATCAAATATCTTATCAAGATGAAGCAGAGTTCTATGATGAACAACCAGTAAATTTAAAAATTGCACTTCGTCAAAGACTTAGATGGTCAAAAGGACACTTACAAGCATTTGCTGAATCTGGTCCATATCTATTTATAAATATTATATTTGGTAAATTATTCATTAAAACAAATTGGAATAAAGATAATAAAGATAAACAAAAGAATATATTCCTTAGAATACTAGAATCAATAAGACATAGATTTGCATCATTTGATACCCTATCACAATTAACTCCAATCGCATTTATAAACTTAGTTAGATGGTTAATAGTATCAGTAATTATCTATTCTTGTGTACAATACACAGAAGGATTAAATGGGATGCAGTTATTCACAGGAGGAACATGGCTTGCTAAATTATTAAACAGTTTATTTGCTATTGATATAACAATTAAACCAGGTTTTAAAGCTATGCTAATTGGTGCATTACTTACTATTTGGTTTAGAATACTATATAGAATGGGAATATACTTCTCTAACATGTTAATGGCTGTATATGTATTCATAGTAGAAGACGCAAGAATAAAGAAAATACCACTACTAAAGAAAATATGGTTCATAATAATGTGGCCATGGTTTGATATTATAGGTAGATATACTACATATGTAGCAGTATTTAAGAAAGTAGATTGGAAACCAATACCTCATGAAAGTAAAATCACTATTGATGACTTAGGAGGTAACAAATGAAATCATTAAAGAAACAATTCTATACTGAAGGATTTGCTACTACATTCTATCAAAAACCAAAGAATAAAATAGATAAAATAAAGAATAAAAAAGTAAAGACAACACTAAATACATTATTAACCATTTTATATACTATAATAATGATAGCTGTTGCTATTATAGTACTTTATATCAAATTAAAATAAAGAGTTTTCTAACTCTTTATTTTATTCTGTCTAAATAATCATATTTTAAAGTTAAATCATTCTTCTTAGTAATATAATTAATATATTCATTTTTATCATCTAAAGCTGTTTGAGATATTTTCTTTTTATTTTTAACTTCTCCATTTTCTACATAAACATTACCATCATACCAACTATAATCACTAAAGAATACTATTCCTTTATATTTAGAATCTAATGCATCTTCACCAATATAATTATTAGTATTATATTTAAATCCATATAGATTTACTAATGTTGGTAAAATGTTTAATTGTGATGTTACTTGTTTAATGTTTTTATGTTTTAGATTACTACTCCATATAAACCATGGAGTTTTATTAATTAAATTATTTGATGTTGTTTTATATTTATCTAATATACTTTGATCATTTAATGTATATAAGTAATGATCAGTAAATACAACTATTACTGTATTATCAAGTAAGTTCTTTTCTTTTAAGTTTTGAAGTAATAACTCCATCATATAATCTGTTTCTTTTGCTTGTCTTCTAACACACTCTTCTTCAGACATTTCTACAAACTCTGGAGTTTCTACTTCAATAGTATCTATTGTGATCTTATCACAATCTTTTCTTTTTTCTTTTTTACATTTTTTCTTTTCTTCTTTTAATATTTCTTCTTTTTCTTCTAATACTTGTTTTTCTACATCTTCTTCATATAACATCTTACATACACCTTTAGTGTTAGTAAAAGGTAAATGACCTGAATAAGCGATTATATAATCAACAAAGTTTCCTTCACTAGGGAACATTAACTCATTGAATGTTTCGTTTAATATAAGCTCTCTATCAAGCTCATAACTACTATCTTTATATGTACCTAATTCTTTTAATCCATAATAATTATCATAACCCCAATTTTTATAATTAGATGTTCTACTATAATACTCACCATGATTCATATGGAATGCATTAACAGTATATCCTCTTTCTTTAAATAACTTAGCAAGTGAATATGGATAATTATTTCTATTAAATGAATATGCATTCTTTGTATATGATAATGGAGTAATAAATCCAGTATTAACAGCAAATTCACTATTAAATGTAGATCCACCACCATTATAATATGAAAAATGATTAGTAAAGTTAATACCCTCTCCCATCAACTTATATAAAGTTGGTGTAGTTTCTTTATCAATTAACCAATTGTCTGTTCCTTCAAGTTGTACTAATATTAAGTTCTTTCCTTTTAATTTAGAAGTATAACTATTTTTATGTTTACCCGCATCTTTATATGCAGAATCTAAAAATTCAATATCTTCTTCATTTTCTTGTTCTTGTGTCTTTAAGAATGTAACATAAAAGTTTCTAGCAGAGTATTCATATAATCCAGTTATTTTCATGCTCTTATTATTATCATTAAATAAGTTAAATACATTCTTAGGATTTCTCCAACTAGACCAAGTTAAATCAGTATTAGATTTACCATATGTAAGCGGAATAATAAAGCTAAGTCCAATAACTAATAATATAGTCTTACTTAATCTATTAAAGTCATTTTCTTCAATTTTAGGCATCTTTTTAACACTAATAATGATTGATATTAATACTATGAATAATGCTACATATACAAGCGGATTACAATTCTTAATAGTTTCCCATATATATGGAGTTCCTTCACTAGCTGATTCTAACAAATGAAAATCAAAGAATGTTCTAGTCATAGAATAATAAACATTATTAAGTAAGAATAAGAATATTCCAAGTAATGACCAGAATATATATATTAATTTACCAATTATTTTCTTAAATGAAATAGATGTCATTACAAACAAAAGAATCCAAGTTAAAGTAAATAATATCGGTGATATTATTAAATAACTAGAGTAACTAATTTTATAACCAAATATATAAGTGAATACATCCATTAAAATAAAAGGAATAGCCATGTAATATATATTAGGACTATATTTATCAAAATATTCTTTTTTAAATTTACTAAATATCCCTTTTATTCTTTCTAGTGTTTCATTACTCTTCTTTTTTCCTTGTTTCTTCTTTAGTAACCTCATAACTCCCACCATAGATATAATTATACAATAATAATTAATAATTTCAAATATTATTGAATTAGTTTACTATCCCCTGTTTTATAGTCAATTTCTATACCTGGTTGTACATTATAAATAAATATATGAAACTTTATTCCTTCACCATTATCTTCAATACTTAAAGCTTCCATTTCAACACCTTTAGCAATAGGATTATTCCCATCAAATACAGGTGTTACTCTATATAAAACATGATTCTTAGTTTTTCTAATATAATTACCTACTTGACTCTCATATGGTTCCATTAACTCTGCATTCATATGTCTAGTACAAGTAATTAGGTTTTTCTCATTTAAATTTTCACCAGTTAATTGATATGCTATTAAATGACATCTATTATATAAATATAAACCATCTTTAATAATGTCATATTTAACAATTCTAAATCCAGTAGGTTTAATATCTCTAATACTCTCTCTTTTAGTAGTTGGCATTAGATCATATCCAATATTAGCTATTGCAGTAGTACATCTTCCTAAATTATCAAGTTCACCATATAATTCAAAAGACTCATCTACGCCACTAGTGTTTCCAAAATTAGGTTCATTATTATTTAGAATAATAACATCCTCTCCACTATAATCTGGAATTGTATTAACACTATAATTTATATCATTAGAATTATCTTCTTTTTTTAAATAATCCCCAAACTCAAAAAAAGCAAAAGCTCCAAAAAATACAATTAAAGTTACAGTTGTTAATAATTTTCTACCATTCATATAATAAATATACCATATTTTACTAAAAAATGGCAATTTTAAACATTTTATACACAATACTATTATTTTAAGTGTATATTTTGTTAATTTTAACATCATTTTATTGTAAAGCGAACTGTCATGTAGACACAAAAAAAGAATAATGAAATATTATTCTTTATTGTATCCGCTTAAGAATAGATTAACTACTAATAAAACTACTATAAATACTGAAGAAACTATTGAATATAACTCTATATTATCAAAGATAAAATATATAGTTAAAAATAATAAACTTACTATTGTTAATACAGAACATATTATTAATAATCTCTTATGTTTTAATATATTTTCTTTTCTATTACAATCTTTATCATAATACTTTTTAATAATTGATATTACTTCTTTTATTAATTCATAATTCTTTTTTCTTTTTTTATCATGTTGAATATTCTTTTCTAAATTATCTAATCCTTGATCTAAGATATCATATCCATCTATATTTAGTTTATTATCCATTCTAAGTACTTTTACTAGTATTCCATCAATAAAACTCTTATATTCTCCTATTTCTAATTCAAAAGTATCTTCTTCTTCATATATATCTTTATAATCTTCATATTTTAAATCTAATTTATATAGTTCTTTTATTTTATCCATATCATCACTTTTAATTCTACTTCTTAAATAAAACCTATATAATATAAATATTAGATATAACATTATTATAGTTAATTCTAATAATAAGAAATAATAATATGAAACATTAAATAATAAAAATATAATTACTACAATAATATTTATTAATGAAATATATTTATCATGTTTAATAAAAGATATCATATCAATTCACCTATAATAATTATATCATAAAAAAAGAATAGATTACTCTATTCTTCTTTTATTATAAAATCTTTATCATAATCAATTAATAGATTAGATCCTCTATGTATTGTTTCTTTAAGTAAAGATTCAGCAATTAGAGTTTCAATATGTTTAGTAACATATCTTTTAATAGGTCTTGCTCCAAATTCAGGAGTATATGATTCATCTATTATTTTATTCTTAGCTTTATCAGATAATTCAATATGTAATTTAACACCTTCTAAGTTCTTATTAATTACTTCTATTAATCTATCTAATACTTCATATATAACATCTTTACTTAATGAATTAAATATAACTATTTCATCTATTCTATTTATTAATTCTGGTCTAAATTTAGATTTTAAAATACTCATAACTAAATTATCTCTATCTTCATCATTATTATGATTTAATATAATTTCACTACCTAAATTAGATGTCATAATAATTATTGTATTTTTAAAATCAATAAGTCTTCCTTGTGAATCAGTAATTCTTCCATCATCAAGTATTTGTAATAATATATTAAACACATCAGGATGAGCTTTTTCTATTTCATCAAATAGTACTATCGAATATGGATTTCTTCT
>JAEEGL016535920.1_pt1 | contig 18800 bp, 18 predicted proteins | sample 9134231 | NCBI WGS metagenome assembly JAEEGL01 (sample SAMN16246548, study PRJNA631951) | gut metagenome | biome: gut microbiome; feature: rumen; material: fiber-attached | host: Bos | place: Iran: Karaj | collected 2018-10 | reverse complement strand
GTGGCTTCAACAATGATAGCAGACGGAATTGACCTCGTTACAGCTGCAAGTGAACTTGGTCACGCAGATGCGACAACAACAGCAAAGATCTACGCGCATCAAATTGCTGAGGCAAAAGCTAAAGCAGCAGAACCGTAATGCCAGAGTTGATGGAGGAGTGGGACTATGAGCACAACGCTGAAATCGACCCGACAACGGTCGGCCGTGGGAGTCATGAGTCCGTCTTTTGGAAGTGCAAGAATTGTGGGTACATATGGCCAGCACAGATTTATAACAGGGCAAACGCTACCGACCTGCCCCTGTTCATGTACGAGACCGGCATCCGCCAGTCCCTGAAGGAGGCCGTGGAGAGCGCCGGGACCATTGCCTCCGCTGCCATCATCACCGGGCCGGAGGGCGGCTTCGAGCCCTATGAGGCGGAGCTGGCGGAGATCATGAAGCTGCGCATCTGCTCCATGGGCCCCCGGATCTTCCGCTGCGAGACGGCCCCGCTGGCCGCTCTGTCCGCGCTGATGTACGCCACCGGCAATATGTAAAAATCCTGCGAGAGAAAATTGGAGACTTCATATAAATCAATGTCCGGGAGAAAATGCAAGCATTTTCTCCCGGACATCTCTTTTTCTCAGGATGACGCTATTGCTTTACTTTGTCATAGCTCATTTCAGCTTCATCCAACATGTATGTTGTTATCTGCCCCACAAGTCGGTAGGAAAGCTCAGGCGTAAGCTCATTGCCGAACAGATTGACATTTCGAATCGACTTCATCAGCGGAACGGAACCCAGATACCGCACACCCAACGATGACAGGGCCTCGCACACATATTCCTCCTGACTATCATCCTCGATCTTGTTCAGGATGGCGCGAATCCTTCGGATCCCCAGTCCCTGCGCCATATACTGGATTTTCCCGGCAAGCTCGATCGATTCGTTAGAGGGCTCCACGAGGATCAACACGGTATCACATGCCTGCTCGACCCCCCGCCCGAAGCTTTCCACGCCTGCCTCCTGATCCGCTATCACGATCTCCCGCTTCATGGGCACGATGTTTTCAATCAGCATTTTTGCGAAAGTTCCGATCGTACAGGCACAGCCCATGAGAGGGTCATCGATCTTGCCGGCGCTGAGCAGCAGGCGGCTGCCGTTCCTGCGAAGGAAATAATCGTCGATGTCTGAAAAGTAGAGGGGTTCCCTCTGCAGGAAGAGCATTTTTGCCTGATCCTCCTCCGCAGTGTTGCTCAGAGGGGGAGGAGGCTCCGGAACACCCAGCTTTCGCCACAGGCCGCCGTTGGAGCTGTCGGTGTCTAGGATCAGGACCTGATATCCGAGAAGATCCAGCGCACCGCTGAGGAGCGAGGTGATGGTGCTCTTTCCTGCCCCCCCCTTTCCGCAGACAGCGATCTTTTTGATTTTCAGATCCGGATTTCGTAAATCGGCGTTCTCCTGGATCCATTTACGGAGGATTTCTGTGGCGGCGATCTTTTCCGCGCGGGTGGAGGCAGCGCACAGTCCGCATTGGATACACCCTTCCTGCCCGTAACCTACCGCGCCGATGGGGCAGTGAAAAAGGCCCACTTGTCATCACTCTCGCTTTCCGGCTTTACTGTCTGCTCCGAAGAGAAAGAAAGGAAATCGGTTCAAAATATCTCAGGCTTCCGCTTTCCAGTGACTGGCAGCCTCCTTATCCTCTCCTGTCAGCTCATCGTGAACAGACCAGCCGTCAACATAGGGGAGATCCGGGATCCAGCTGGGATCGTGCACGAGTTTCATCTTCAGCGCCTTGCCGGGGCAGGTGACCACGCAGTTGCCGCAGCCCTTGCACTTGTCTTCATCGATAAGGACCCGGCCGTCCTCCATCCGGATCGCCCCGAAGATGCAGCGGTCCAGGCAGACCTCACAGCCGACGCACTTGTCCTCATTCCAGACGGGACGGAAGCGGCTCGGCATACGAATCTCCGTCAGGCCCTTTTTCTCGAACAGAGACATGGTGCAGCAGTCGCCGCAGCAGGAGCATACGTACGTGGTGTCGCGGGTGTTGGGCGTGGTGTAGACAAGCACTGCCTCATCGGCCTCCTTCAGCCGCTGCATTGCCTCGTCCATGTCAGGCTTGTGGACGTCGTACTTCTTGGCAAAGAACTCGGTCTGACGGTTGAAGGAGAAGCAATGGCCGTTGGAGGCATCGCGCTCCTTGGCGCCGGACTGGCAGTAATCGGGATCGTAGCGTCCCAGATCGATGTACGAACGGTAAGTCCGACAGACACACTGGGTGGTGGACATGGTGTTGCTGCGGACGTTGCGCTCCATGATCTCCTTCATGTTCTCGCAGTACATGACGCCGGGCAGATCCTTGATGGATTCCCACTTGGGGATGACACGCATTTCTCCGCGGGTGGCCTCCTTGGCCTCCTCAGAGTAATCCAGGTTGATCCACTGATCCATCAGCTTATAGGCTTTTATGTAGGGCATCCAGTCCAGATGATGTGCGATACGGCCCGTTCCGATGCTGTCACGGAATGCGATCATATTTAAATGGGGGCTGTAAAGACGGGGCTTCTGGACGTTTGAGGCGACGATCTTTCCCATGGATTCCATCTCGCTGAGAACGGCTTCCACATAAGCTTCCTCCAGACCCAGCTTTTCGCCCACTTCCCGGGCAGTTGCCGGAAGCAGCGCGACCATGCTCATCTCCTCCCTGGTGTATACCTCACTCATCAGGTAGGGCGTTATGAAGGTGTTCGGAGACATTTTCATGTACTTCTTGGCGCCTTCATAGAAGATGGGGTCCAGCTCGGGCAGCGGGGTGCCCAGGATATCCTCCACGATCTGCTTCTGTTTTTCGGTTGTCATAATACCACGCTCCAGTCTATTCATATTCTTCTGCGGTGAACAGTGGGTTAGGCCCCTTCGAATTGGTCCGAAACGAACATTTTTTATGTTCGTTTTGTTTTATTTTAAACTCTGACGATCACTTGTCAAGGCGCACTCCACAATTTCGTATAACAGAACAGAATGAAAAAGACCAATTTATTGATTCTGTACAATAAACGGAAAGAGGTACGTTTTCAAGCAAGAGGCAGAAATCGGGGCATCCCGCCGAAAAGGCGGATGCCCCGAAACGGTTATTTGAACATCGCATATTTGTAGTATTCCTGCCGGGGAATGATCTCCGTCTTGTCAATGACGCCCTCATCCAGGAACTTGTCCACCATGTACAGGGAGGGGATTCCCGTACGGCCGCCGAGCGTAGTGCAGTTGATATAGGATACGGCGCTGGCAAATCTGGCGCAGGCTTTTATATCGTAATCGAAGGGAGCCCTTTGATAGCGGTTCAGATAGGCGTACAGGAATCCGCCGTGAAACACATCGCCGGCGCCTGTGGTGTCCACGATCTGGTAGCCCTTGTCAAAGGACTCCAGAGAAAATGTCCCGCAGGCATCCGCCCCGGCACAGCCCTTTTTGCCCAATGTGACGACAACTACCTTCGGGCCGCAGTCAAGCAGGGACCGGCAATTGCCGCAGTAGTCATCGTTATCAAACATGCTGCCGTAAAAGGCCTCGGACATGATAAGAATATCAACGCTCTTGGCCAGCTCAACGGCACCCTCGAACATATTGGCGCCGGCGTCCATAGAGATCAGGACGTCATGCTTTCTGGCAAATTCCACTGCATAGCCGGCCGCAGGAGAGGGAATGCAGCTGAGGTGGATCGCCCTGGCCTGCGCGATGTACCCTTCATCCACTTCTTCCGCAGTCATACTGCCTCTGGAGCCCATTTTTCCGAGAAAGCTTCGGCCCTGCGTCTCCTCCTCCGCCAGGCAGATGCAGAAGGTGGTTTCTCCGGGGACCGTTTTGATATGGGAGGTGTCGACGCCGTGTCTGACCATGTCCTCCAGGCAAAACCGGCCGAAGGGATCGCTGCCGGTGGTACCGACCATGCCGCATCGGGCACCCAGGCGGGACAGGGCGACGATCGCAGAGGCGGCATTCCCTCCGCTTTGCCAGCAGAAATCCTTCAGCAGAGCAAAGCCGTCCGTTTTCGGGAGCTTATTGATCTGCAGAGCAAAGTCCATGATCAGGTCCTCTATGCCGATCACATCAAACCTTTTTTCCATACGGCACTCCTCCTTACACAGTCAGCGCGCAAAGCTGCAGCTTTTGGGCGATGTACTCTGTCAAGCCCTTCCGGATGTAGGCCAAGTCGGCAAAGGGCTTCTCCACATAGTCTTCCGTGTGGAAGCGGTGGACGAGCTGATTGTACAGCAGGAAGAACTCCGTACCCACGTTGAACTTGTTGATGCCCATGGCAAAGGCTTTTTCAAGCTGATCTGCAGGTATGCCGGAGCCGCCGTGAAGGACCAGAGGAATGCTGGTGGCCTTATCGATCTGCGCCAGGCGATCCAGATCCAGATTGGGGGTGGACCGGTAAACGCCGTGGCAGCTGCCGAAGGCGATCGCCAGAGACGTGACGCCGGTGCGTCCGACAAATTCCACAGCCTCGTCCGGCCGGGTAAAGCTGTCCTTATCGGAATAATCATCGCCGGCGGCGACCTGGCCCACATGGCCCAGCTCGCCTTCAACATCCACGTCAAAGATCCCGGCCATGTCCACGATCTGCCTGGTAAAGGCCGCATTTTCTTCAAAAGGTTTGGCAGAACCGTCCGCCATGACCGAGGTAAAGCCGTCCCGGATAGCACTCAGAATCACGTTTGCATCACTGCAGTGATCCAGATGCAGACCTACCGGGACAGATGCGTTCCGGGCCAGATCCTTTACGGCGGAAGCAAACGCACCGAAAGAGAAAATGGAGCTCATGCTTGGATAGAGCATGACGATGACCGGACGGCGTGCGATTTCCGCGCCTTTGACGCAGGCGCAGATCGTGTTGTAGTCACAGGCGTCAAATGCGATGACCGAAGTATTTGCCCTCTGTGCAGAAGCGAGCATATCCCGAACTTTTTCCAGTGCCATAGTCCTGCCTCCTTACAGCACGATGCGGATGCGTTCTTCTTCTTTCAGGATCTTCGTCGTGCAGTCATTGGCGTAGGTGCGCTCCGGCAGGACATTGAGGACGTTGATCACATCGGTGTTTACGACGAACGGCATGCAGTGCCATACGCCGGGGCGGATGGTGACCATGACGCCCCGGGGAACGACGAACGCCTCCACTTCCTCCAGCACGCCGGGAAAGCTTGCGCCGGCCGGGGCAAAATAGACCAGCATGTCTCCGTCAAGGCAGAGGATCCCTTCGCCGCAGTGCGAATGGTTTTCCAGCGCGAGGATCACGGGGGGCAGCGCATTGGTCACGCGGGTAATGGAAAATGCCGCCGCATGAGCAGTGCCGAGCTCCATTACCTCCAGGTCGGGATGAAACGACATCCCGGGGATGCCGTTGCCGCGGGCAGTGGGGTTGATCATTTGGGAGAACGAGCCGTAGGGTTTAAAGTTCTCCAAGGTCAGTTTTTTCACGTTGATTTCACGCATTGCCGTTACCTTCCTCTCTTATGGAGCCTGATGCTGCGCAAGCCCAGGCTTTTTTATTTGATGCCCTTCGAAGACAGGGCCGTCTGACGGGAAGCGCCCGGACAAACAAGACCGCCCGGCTTCTATTTTCGAAGCTGCAGGATGCTGTTGTAAAGCTGTTTCACTCTCTGCCGGCTGGTTCCCTGTATGACCTGGGTGTAGGAGCTGCGGACTACATGAATCCGGTCGCACATGTATGCCAATTCATCCAGATCGTTGGAAAACAGGATGATGCCGCATCCTCTGCGCTGCAGATGGGTGAACAAATTATAAACATCCAGCTTGGATTGCATGTCCATTCCGGTGGTGGGGTTGAACAGGATATATGCCTTCGCGCTTTGGTGATCATAGCGGCTGATCAGCATTTTTTGCTGATTGGCGCCGCTGAAAAACCGGCACCGAAGGGAGGGATCAGGCGGCTTGATATGAAGCTGATTGGCATGGTAACGGGCTGCGGCCCTGTAATACTTGGGTATGGGAGGACCCAAATGGCCTTGACGTACAAGAACAGGCGGTATCACATTCATGCACAGATCCAGATCCGGGAAGAGAGCCTCGTTTTTCAGCAAAGGCTGACAGGCGATGCCCAGACGCAATGCGTGCCTGGGGGATTGAATATGGGCCGGAAGTCCGTTCACCCGGATCTGGCCCCTGTAATCCCAGCGCTGGCCGGTGAAAATCTCACAGACTGCCTGGCAGTGCGGGGTATCCATTCCGTAAATGCCGATGATCTCTCCTTCGTGCAGAACAAACTGGCTGGGGTGCGAATAGGGAGAATCGGTGAGGTACGGCAGTTCAAAATCCCGAAGCTCCAGGACAGCTTTATCTCCCACCAGATCCAGCTTGGGATAGGCGAGGCGGGCGCTCCGAAACTCCTCGGGGATCTGAAGAATATCCTGCCGGTCCCGCTGAACACAGGCGACCGCATGTCCGCCCTTCAGATAAAGGATCGAACTGCACTCGGGGATGATATGCTGCACGCTGGATGCACAGAAAATCATCGCGCAGCCGTGCTTTCTGTGAATGGCACCCAGGAGCGTTCTGACCTGTCTCAGCTCCTCATCGCTGCACCAGTTTGACAGAGAGTCCATCAGCACCAGAGACGTGCCCTGATAATAGATCCTGGCCAGTTCAAGAATACGCTGCTGGAACAGGTTCAGGTTGACAGCCGTTTCATGCGGATCGATCTCGATCCCCAATTCCTGAAAAACCCGGCGGCAGCATTCCACATCATTCCCGGGCCTGCGGAGCATACGGGCATTGGCCCTGCAGGTATTGGCTGCGGTGATCACGTTTTCCGCAACACTTGCCTGGAGAAACAGCTTCGGAACATCCTGCAGGAAAATGATGTTATGGGCGTACGCCTCCTGCGGGGAACGGAACACCGTGGGCTTTCCTTTCCACAAAATGGTTCCGGAGGTCGGCTGACATACACCCGCCATCAGATTGAGCAAAGTGGTTTTGCCGGATGCGTTGGCGCCGATGATCTGATAGTAATGGTCGGAGTCGATCTCCCAGCAGATGTGCTCCAGGGCGGTAAACTGGTCCGTCTGGAACCCGATGTCGACCAATTGTAATAGACAGGCAGACATATTTGACCCTCCAAGCTGCAGCAGCACAAACCGCCGTCTCAGGGAAAGGCGGTAAAAAGCTTGACATTGCTGCTTGCGCAGGCCTCTTTGAAGGCAGGGTCAATGTCAGCCGTCGTCACGATGCAGTCTGCCATATCCAGTGCGCCGATGCGGAAAACGGAAATGTGGCCGTAGGCATTTGCCGGGCACAGGAATACCAGGTTGTCGCAGATCTTTTCGATCACCCCGATGAGAGAGCACGTATCCTGATCCCGCGCGGTAAAGCCATCGTCATTAAAGCCGGAAACCTCAAGAAAGGCGGTGCCGGCATGCATGGTTTCCAGCGAGCTGAGCATACCGGGACCATACAGCACGCCGTTGTGGGATACGGTGCCGCCCATGAGGATCACCTGTATATTCCGGTTTTTATACAGAGCCGAAGCACAGGGAAGAGATCGGGTCAGCACGATCAGATCCCGCTTATCCTCCAACTCCTGAGCCATGGCGGCGGTTATCGTGCCGCTGCCCAGGTAAATTATGTTGCCGTCCTGAACGATATCTGCAGCCAAAGAAGCGATCTGCCGAACATAGTTGTCGGTATCCTGTTCAAGGGACTCTGCGGCGGGTTTTTCGGCGTACATGTGCACAGAACCGTCCCGAATCACAGCCCCGCCATGGGTACGCATCAAAAACCGCTCTTTTTCCAGCTTTTCCAGATCCCGTCGGATCGTTACTTCCGAAACGTTCAGAGAGTCGCTGAGTTCCGTTACAGTAACATGGAGGTTCTGTAAAAGAAGGTTTTTTATCATCCACTGCCGTTCAATAGCCAACATGAAGTTCACCTTTTTGTAGTTTTTACATTTTGGGCGGGAACACAAATCCCTCGCGCCCCTCCAAACAACGATCAGAAACGATCACAAATCAAACAAAATCGAAAGTGGCAGTCCAAAGAGCATACCGGGTATCTGCATCCGCTTTTTTCTTGATTATACCATAAAATTGATAAGAATCAAGATTCTATCTGCCGGTTTTTTTGTAACTGGTCAACAAAGTAATCATACAAAAATAGTGCAATTTGCGAAGTTGAAATCAAGATTCTTTTTTAGTATTATGATTTCGTAAAAAAGCAAAGAAATTAGTTACCAAATCGAACAAGCGAGGTGAGGGGCAGTTGGATGACAGTATTCTTTTGAAAGTAGAGAATATTTCCAAGACCTTTCCGGGTACCAAGGCCCTGCGGGATTTCAGTCTTACCGTTCGCAAGGGTGAGATTCACGCGCTGATGGGTGAAAACGGCGCGGGCAAATCAACGTTCTCCAATGTGCTGGGCGGTATTTTCAAGGCTGACGACGGCGGGACCATCTTCTTCGATGGAAAAGAGCGCGTTTTCAATAACGCTCTGGAGTCGCAGACGGCTGGCATCGCCTTTGTTCATCAGGAAACTGCGCTGATCCCAGCTTTGAGCGTGGCGGACAACATTTTTGTTGGCCGTTTGCCTCACAAGGCTGGTGTTTTTGTTGATACAGCCCAGATGCAGAGGGATGCGCAGCGCATAATCGATGAAATGGGCGCAGACATCGATGTAACCGTCAATGCCAAGGAACTGAACACGGCGGCCATGCAGATGGTGGAGATCGCAAAGGCTCTTTCTCTTGACTGCAAGCTGCTGATCCTAGACGAACCCACCTCCGCGCTGTCCCTTGCGGATACCAAAAAGCTGTTTGAAATCGTTCGCGGGCTGAAGGCCCGGGGGATCAGCATCCTCTACATCTCCCACCGAATGAGCGAGATCTTTGAGCTGTGCGATACACTGACCGTCATGCGCGACGGTCAGCGGGTCGGCACCGTCAGCGTAAAAGACATCGGTCCCGACGATGTGGTAAAAATGATGGTCGGCCGGGATCTCGGCGGTTATTATCCGCCGAAGGCGGAGCACATCTCCGATGAGATCATCTTCTCCTGTGAGGATCTGAGCTTTCTCCCGGATTTCGAGAACATCCATTTTAATCTGCGCCGGGGCGAGATCCTGGGTCTGGCCGGTCTTGTGGGCGCCGGACGTACGGAGATCGTTCAGGCGATCACAGGCGTACTGCCCCGAATCTCCGGAAAGCTGATGCTGGAAGGCAAGGAGGTCCTCAACCGGTCTCTCAGCGAGGCGATCCGCAACGGCTTCGGCTATGTCAACGAAGACCGGAAGACCGCAGGTCTCTGTCTGGATATGTCCCTGATGAAGAATATTTCCGTGGTTGATCTGAAGAATGTTGCAAACGGACAGTTTATCAGCGGTGCAAAGGAAAAAGCACAGGCAGAACGTTTTATCAATGATCTGAATATCAGGACCTGGGGGACCGATCAGACTTGTGCGACCCTTTCCGGCGGAAATCAGCAGAAGGTCATGCTGGCCAAGTGGCTGGCGATCAAGCCAAAGGTTCTGATTATGGACGAGCCCACTAAAGGCGTGGACGTTGGATCAAAGAAGGAAATCCACGAGCTTCTGCGTGCGCTGGCAAACGAAGGCGTGGGTGTTATCGTCATCTCCTCCGAGCTGCCGGAGATCATCGGCATCAGTGACAGGGTCCTGGTGGTCTATGAGCATAAAATCGTCGGCGAGGTGTCCGGCAGTCAGATCAACGAACAGGATATCATGCAGTATGCTTCCGGCAATACTGCCGCATATCAGTGAGAGAGGAAAGGATCAACAAAATGGGAAAAAAGACAGATAACGCTTTTTTGTCGACAGTAAAAAAGCTGTCTTCCGCCCGAGAGTTCACCGTTTTTGTGCTGGTTGCGCTGGCAGTTGTGATCATGTCCACTACCAATCCCTACTTCCTGGGTGAAAACAACCTGCGCTCTGTTCTCCTGGGTCTGGCTGCGGACGGCATTCTTGCCGTCGCCATCACCTTCGCCTGCATCTGCGGCGTGTTCGACTTCTCCATCGGCGCCATGATGGGCTTCTCCGGTATGCTAACCGCCCTTCTCTCCCATCATATGAGCGTATGGCTGGCGGCCCTGTGCGCATTGCTGATCTGCATGTGCACCGGCGCGGTCAACGGCGTGCTCATCGGTAAGATCCGGCTGAACGCGCTGATCACCTCTCTCGGTATGCAGAAGGTCATCCACGGCATTGTCTACGTTCTGAGCAAGGGCCTGCCTCAGCGTCTGACGACCACTCCCGCGTTTTCCAATCTGGCACAGTACAGGTTTCTGGGTCTGCAGACCTTTGTCTGGATCTATTTCGCCATTGCGATCATCGCCGAGATCCTGCTGCGCCATACCACGGTCCTGAGAAAGCTGTTCTACACCGGTTCCAACGAAAAAGCCGCTATTTTTTCCGGCATCAACACCGTGAGGGTGAAGATCAGCGTTTATATCACCACCGCGACTCTTGCCGCCATTACCGGCATCCTCTACACGGCCCGCTTCGGCACGGCGACGCCCGATGCAGGCATCGGAACAGAAATGACGGTCCTCTCCGCGGCAGTCATCGGCGGCGCCTCAGTCAAGGGCGGCGAGGGCTCCATCCTGGGTACCTTCCTCGGCGTCATCCTGATGAACCTGCTGAACAACGCGCTGGTCATCTACAAGCTGGATGTGTTCTGGCAGACGCTGTGTGAGGGCCTGGTGCTGCTGATCGCGATCGTCATCGACTTTGCGATCCATGCCAACCGCGACAAGAAACGGCTGAAAAACACCCATTAATTCGTTTGTATCGCAGATTGCGGTATAATATAATCAATTACGGAGGAATACAGAAATGAAAAAAGTGTCAAAAGCTCTTGCATTGCTCCTCACGCTGGTCCTGGTTGTGGGCTGCCTTGCCGGCTGCGGAAAAACTGCCGCCGCCCCCGGCGCTTCCGCAGGAAACGAAGCCGCCGCATCCGCCTTTTCAGGGCATTCCGATCAGACATACTACATGATCACCTTCTATCCGACGCTGTCTCTCTGGGAGCCCTGCTGGAACGGCTTCCAGGCTGCGGCCGCCGATCTGGGTGTCCAGGTCGAGCTTGCCGGCCCCAACTCCCTGGATATCGCGGAAAATGTAGCCGCCGTTGAGCAGGCCGCTGCCCTGGGCGCCACCGGCATCTGCGTATCTCCCCTGGAGCCTGTTTCCTTCATCGATGTGATCAACTCTACCATCGCAGGCGGGACCCCTGTTTTGTGCTTCGACTCCGATTCCGCTGAATCCAATCGCCTGATGTATATCGGTACCTCCAACTATGAGGCCGGTCAGGCCGGCGCCGAGGAACTGGCCCGTCAGATGGGCGGCAAGGGCAAGGTGGTCATCATGACCATGGTCGGCCAGCTCAACCACATGCAGCGTACCCAGGGCGCCATCGACTACCTGACCGAGAACTGCCCCGACATCGAAGTTGTCAATACGCTGGCCGCCGGCAGCTCCTCCGCCGAAGCTGCTGCGACCTTCGCCGCCGCCATGCAGGCGTATCCCGACATCAGCGGCGTGTTCTCCACCGTCGCTACCGGCACGCTGGGCGTCTCCCAGACCAAAAAGGAGCTGGGCTATGATAATGTGATCAACATCGGATTCGATACCGATCCAAGTGTTCTTGCTCTGCTGGAGGACGGCTCCTGCACCGGCACCATCGCCCAGAACTACTATATCATGGGCTACACCATGCTTGTCGAGATGTACTGCTACTGCAACAACCTGATCAATCCTTACGAGGGATGGAAGGAAAACGGCATCCCCGCTCTGCCCAGCAACATCGATACGGGCATCACGGTCGTCACTGCCGATAACCTTTCCCTCTTCCTGCCCAAGAGCGAGTGACCGCCTTTCGGGCAGTTTCCGGGGTGGTTTTGGCCATCACAGATTCTTTTGAAAACAGCCTCCCGGGCATCGCCCGGGAGGCGCAGGAAAAACGCTGGCGGCTCGACTTGAGGAGCTGCCGGAGAATGAATCGCGATCGGCAAACTGCCCATGGATACCTCGACGGTAATATGGCCTTACAGGCCAAAAGCAAACCACGGGCTCTGCCCGTGGTTTTGATTCGGATATAATTCCCATGAAACAACTCACAGGAGGAACTGCAATGACTGACAACATGGTGAAACTGGGTTATGTTCCCGTTCGACGCGATGTGTTCCCCGCCGCGCCGGCAGCTGCCGTCCGGGACCAGATCCGTGCCCGGGTAGAGGATATCCTGTCCCGCCAGGTGGACGTCGAACTGGTCACAATCGACGATCTGGTCCCGGGAGGCATGCTTTGGGCCACCGCCGACGTGGAAAAGGTGGCGGACGCATTCCGTGCCCGGCATGTGGACGCGTTGTTTTTCCCGCACTGCAACTTCGGCCAGGAGGAAGTGGTGGGCCAGCTGGCTAGGCGGATGGGTGTCCCTGTTCTGCTGTGGGGCCCCAGAGATCCTGCGCCCGAAGGAGAGGCCGCCCGTGCGCTGGATACACAGTGCGGTCTGTTTGCCACCTCGAAAGCACTTGCCCGCTACGGCGTCCCCTTCACATATATCGAAAACTGCTGGCTGGAGTCCGACGTTCTTGACAAGGGCATTGATAAGTTCATCCGCGTTGCCGCAGTAGTCAAGGCAGCAAAGAACATGCGCGTCGGCCAGATCGGCCTGCGGCCCCGGGAGTTTCTGTCTGTGAAGGTCAACGAGAGCGAGCTGCTGGAAAAATTCGGGATCGAAGTGGTTCCCGTGTGGACCGACGAGGTCTCTGTCGTGGTCAAGAAGCTGCGCAAAGGTCTTGCGCACACCATCGGCCGGGCATCCGGTGTTGAATTGTCGATGACCATCGGCATGGCGGGCGGCTGGCCCGAGGGCGGTGATCCCGATCCCAGAATCCGGGAGCGCATGGATGACATTGCGGCCAAAGCCGATTGCAGCGCCATCGGCGAAGTCAATCTTGAAAAGATCGCTGTGATCGAGCTTGCCATCGAAGAGTTGGCCAGACTGAATCAGTTGGACTGCATCGCTTTTGACTGCTGGTCCTATCTGTCCGCCGAGTTTGGTATCCAGTCATGCTTTATCCTGGGAGATCTGATCGACCGCGGACTGGTGGCTGCCTGTGAAACGGATATCCACGCCGCCATAACCGCAAGGCTGCTGCAGGCCGCTGCCCGGGGACAGAGCGCGCCGTTTATCGCCGACCTGACCATTCGCCATCCCACCAATGACAACGCTGAGCTGCTTTGGCACTGCGGTCCGTTTGCAACGTCTCTGCTGAAGGAAGGCTGCAAGGCAAAAATCTGCAGCTGCAAGGGCTATTTTGAGATCAAGGGCGGCGATATCACCGTTGCCCGGCTGGATCAGAGCGGCGGCAACTACATGCTGTTTTCCGACCAGGTCGTGGGCGTAGACGGACCTCTGACCAACGGCAACTACGTCTGGGTGGAAACCGGCAATTGGCCCGAATGGGAACGGAAGCTGATCTACGGACCGTACATTCATCATGTCTGCGGCGTTCACGGCTGCTATGCGGACGTCCTGAAGGAGGCCTGCCGATATATCGGCAATGTTACTCACGACAGCGTCAACCCCATCACCTATGTGTAAACCTTCTCAAAGCCGGCTGCCCTGGCGGCAGCCGGCTTTTGGGAGGGCGAGGAGAGTGGAACATGGCGGAATTCTATTACAAAAAGATCATCATTCCCATGAACGGCGTTCCCCTGCCGCCTTTTGCCGACCCCAACGATCGTCCGAAAAAGGATGATCTGATGTGCTACGAGCTGGGAGCGGCATACGACGACAGCACTTCTATCGGTATACGGGTATATCCGGAGATCGGTTTCAAATCCACGGATATGTCTTTCAATCACACCCCCGTCGAAATGTCCGGGGATATTTGGCTGCCGCATATCCATTATTCGCCGGCATGGGGGTCCTTTATCTCCTGTCCCACGCCGAATCGGGTCCGCGACGGAACATTTACCTTCCGGGGCCATACCGTTGAAATGAAAAAAAACGGCAGACCACGGACGTCGCACGGTGTGATATACGATTCGGTCTGGGACTGCCGGGAGCCTGAGGTGACCGATCAGGGCGTCCGGTTTCGAGGTTCCATAGAGATACGTCCCGGAGATGAGAATTTCGACGCGTTTCCCTATCCCTGCCGCCTCAGTGCGGAATACCGGCTGGAGCATCGGGGCATGGTTTTTTCCTACTCCGTTGAAAACCTGGGCGACCGGGCAATGCCGTTTGGGATATGCAAGCATCCTTACCTGACGGCCATGAGCCCGGATGAGCCCATCGAGATCAAGGTGGAAGCCGATTCCGTCTACGAGACCACAGCGGATCTGCTCCCTACCGGCGGCTGCATCCCCGTACGCGGCAACCCCCGTTTTGATCTTAATGCATTCCGCGATATCAGGGAGCTGATGCTGGACACGGTATATACCGATCTGCACAGTCAGGATATTTATGTCCGTTATCCCCGGCGAGGCTTTCAAATGCGCATTCGCAGCTCAAGGGATTTTGAAAATGTGGTGGTATTTACCCTGACGACGGTGTTGGAAAAGCTGGGAATGCTGCCCGGGGAGGATCTTCCCACCATCTTCTGCATCGAAAACCAGACCTGCTGTACGGACGGCATCAACATGCATGAAAAAGGCTTCCAAAGAAGCGGGCTGATCATACTTGATCCGGGCCAGAAGCACAACGGCAGTATTTCTTACTGCTTTGAAGACATTTAAGGAGACGACAAAATGCGGTATAAAGAACTGGGCGATACCGGACTGCAGATATCCGCCGTAAGTCTTGGAACATGGGGTATCGGCGGCGCAGGATGGGGCGACATCTCCAAAGAGGCGTCCATTGACGCCATTCGGACGGCCATTGAGCACGGCTGCAACACCATCGATACGGCGCCGATCTATGGCTTCGGCGCTCCCGATAAGGAGGATTTTGGTTACGGCTATGCGGAAGCAGTTATCCGGGAGGCGATCGGAGGTCTGCGGGACAAGCTGGTGATCACAACCAAATGCGGTCTCAACTACGATCGCAGCATCGGTCCCAGGAGCCTGTACAAACGAATGACGAAGGATGAGATCATAAACGGCTGCGAGGGCTCCCTGAAGCGGCTGGGTACCGATTATATCGACGTTCTGTTTATCCACTGGCCCGACAACAGCACACCCCTGGAAGAGGCGCTGGAGGGGCTGCGCACCCTGACAGAGCAGGGAAAGATCCGGCACTTTGGGCTGTCCAATTTCACGCTGGAGGATACCGTTCGTGCGGATGAGATGATGCATGTTGCCGCCGTTCAGCTCCAGTATTCCATGGTGGCCCGGCAGGATGAGCCGCTTATGACGGCCGCAAAGACCCGCCGTATCGGTACGATGACCTACGGATCTCTGGGCTCCGGCATCCTCTCGGGCGCTTTCAGGTCCCTGCCCGATTTCGATGCCCGGGATACCCGCGTCACCTTCTACGATTATTTCAAGGAGCCCAAATTCAGCCGTATCATGAAGCTGCTGGATGTCATGGATGAAATCGCCGCCCGGCGAGGCGTGCCCGTATCTCACGTGGCCATCAACTGGAGCACCCAGAAGGATTTTGTCGATACCGCCATTTTGGGCTGCAGCAAGCCCGGACACGCTGTTCAGAACTGCGCCGCAATGGACTGGAGCCTTACGGTCGATGAGATGCAGGCGCTGGACCGGGCCATCGCCCGGCACGTTGAGTGAGAATCCATGAGCAGAAAGAATAGCCGCAATACACCCTATTATTTATGCTTTGCCGCGGGGATCTACATGGCCTATATCGTCTACCGGATGTTTACCGCACTGGACGGTTCTGCAGAGACCAGGCACTGGATCCTCGGACTGCTTCTGGGACTGCTTGCTCTGGTGATGATCGTGTTCGGCGGATATCATGTGTTTTTCCGCAGACCCGACTCTGAACAGGAGGATGCGAACCACAACCAGGAGAAGAAAGAATAGCAGCTCGCTTTTCCCGAGCAGTCAGTGTCCGGGTTCGCAGAGATCTGCCGGACCGGCGTCTCCGGGAATCCTGCGCCAAAGCGCGTCAAGTATCATTTGTCCGCAAATTGAGAAAGGAGATAACAAATGGATCGTGTTCCGGAATCGTTGGCTAAATGGCCCGGACATACCGGAAACTGGGGAAAATGGCCCAATGATCGGGGTTCTTTGAATTATATTACCCCGGAAGCAACCCTGCGCGGGGTGCATGCAGTCCGTCAGGGCAGAGCTGTTCCCTGCTCCCGTCCCATCACGCTGGAAGATCCCAATGATCCTGACAATACGCCGGCGGAACATCAGATGTACCCCTCGATGGACGGTCCGATTTTCAGCGGAGCCTTTGACTCGCTGACCTTCCGCATCCACAGTATGCTCAACACCCACATCGATGCTTTTTCCCACGTGGGTGTAGGCGGCTTCTCATACAACGGGAGGCCCTTCCATGAAACGGTGACCGAAGAGGACGGAGCAATACACTGCGACATCACGGATATGCTGAATATCGTGTCCAGAGGCGTGTTTCTGGATGTGGCCCGCAATCGCGGCGTGGATGGACTGAGACCGGGCGAGTATGTGACGCCGGAGGATCTTGCGCCCCTGCTTGAGCGCATCCAGCCCGGAGATGTGGCGGTGGTCCGAACCGGTATCACGCTGACAGGCGGCAATACCGATGAAAAAGATGAATTCGGCAATCCAAAGCACCACTACAGCATCTCCGGATTTCACGCCGACTGTATTCCGCTTCTGGCGGAAAAGCAGATCAGCGTACTGGCATCAGACTCTCCCAGCGACACCTATCCCTGTCCGGTAGAGGGTCTGAACGGCCCCCATGATTCTCCCGTTCACGGCCTTTGTCTTACGATGTACGGTATCCCGCTGTGCCACAACATGGATCTGGAGGAAGTCGGCCGGATCAGCGCCGAAACGGGTCAGAAGGAATTCCTGTTCATGGTGGCGGCCCTTAACCTTCGAAGAGGGACCGGCTCCCCCTGTACGCCTCTTGCCGTCTTTTGACAAAAGCGTATCGTCCCTCGGCACCACCGGCAATATGTGAAAATCCTGCGGAAGAAAATTGGAGAAAAACACCAAAAGCCGGGAGAAAATGCTTGCATTTTGTCCCGGCTTCTGCTATGATTCTTCCTATCAAATACATTTGTCTCTTTGTTGCGGACATTTTAAGGAGACAGCGCTATGAAAACAGCGGTTTTGGGATACGGAACGGTAGGCGTGGGCGTGGTGAACATGCTCTCCGCCGCCCGCGGTCTGGAGTGCGGGAGCGTTCTGGTGCGGCCGGGAAAGGCCCGGGAGGCTTTTCACGTAACGGAGCTCGACCAGATCCTTGACGACGCCTCTGTGGGCGCCGTGGCGGAGGTCATGGGCGGCATCGAGCCGGCCTTTTCCTACGCCAAGAGGATCCTGGAGAGCGGGCGTCATCTTGTCACCGCCAACAAGGCGCTGGTGGCCGCCCACGGACTGGAGCTGGCGGCAATTGCCCGGCGGAAGGGCGCGGCGTTTCTTTTCAGCGCCGCCTGCGGCGGGGGCGTTCCGCTGCTGCATAATCTCGCTCTGGCCGCTGAGAGTGACGTTATCGAATCCGTCAGCGGCATTCTCAACGGCACCACCAACTATATGCTCCACGCCATGCAGAGCCGGAACATGGATTACGGCCAGGCGCTGAAGATCGCCCAGGAGCTGGGCTATGCCGAAGCCGACCCCACGGCGGATGTGTCCGGGCTGGACGCGGCCCGAAAGATCGTTCTGGCCTGCGCGGTGGCCTTCTCCCGGATGCCCGTGTCCGGGATCCTCTGCGAGGGCATCGAGAGTATTTCCGCCCCAGATGTACAGGACTTTCAAAACCGCGGGCTCACCTGCCGGCTGATCGCCCGGGGCGCCCCCGCGGGGAACACGGTTTCCGCCCTGGTGGAACCGGAGCTGCTGCTTCCCTCCTCCCCGGCTTGCGCGGTGATCGACAACTACAACATGGCCCGGTATGTGGGAAAGAACAGCGGTCCCATCGTCCTCATGGGTCAGGGGGCCGGACGCCGGCCCACCGCATCCGCCGTGCTGCGGGATCTGAGCAGTATTCTGCAGGGGCAGCGGACCATGCTCCCCTCCGACTGCCGGGCCGTAGAAGCGGACAACAGCCGGGAGCAGCGGCGATACTACGTTCGGACCGATGCCGCTATGGCGGGCCGGCTTCCCATCCGGGAGTTGCTCGCCCGGGGAGAGGCGGTCCGGGCCGTAACGGAGAAGATCACGCCGGAGAAGATGCACGCTCTGGCTGCAGACATCAGAAAGGCCGGCGGCACTGTTTTCTTCGCCGCCATGGAGGATACAAATGCTTAAGGTAGTCAAATTCGGCGGCTCCTCCGTTTCGGGAGCCGGGCAGTTTCAAAAGGTCCGGGACATCGTCCTGTCCGATCCCGCCAGGCGGATCGTAGTGGTCTCCGCGGCGGGAAAACGTTATCCGGACGATCACAAGCTGACGGATCTGCTGTATCTGTGTCACGCCCACCTTACTTATGGCGTGCCCTGCGACGATATTCTGGACGCTATCCGGGACCGCTTTACCGCCATCCGGGACGAGCTGGGGCTGGACTACCCCATCATGCATCCTTGAAAACATATCCCCGCTGACGACTTGGAACGCCCGAACGGCATCCTCCTTGCTCTGGTTTTCCGCAGCCTCGACCGCACGACCCTCCAGTTCATCCTTGATCTCCTGTTCGGCCGCAGTGAGGTCGCGGGCAATCTGTGCAATG
>JAEEGL015799363.1_pt1 | contig 18800 bp, 17 predicted proteins | sample 9134231 | NCBI WGS metagenome assembly JAEEGL01 (sample SAMN16246548, study PRJNA631951) | gut metagenome | biome: gut microbiome; feature: rumen; material: fiber-attached | host: Bos | place: Iran: Karaj | collected 2018-10 | reverse complement strand
TTCTCTTGACAAATACAATGGAATATGCTCTACTATGTATAGAAAAGAATAGCGCATAGGCGCTTTAAAAAACGGTGATATAAAAAACGCTTAAAATTGCGGAAAAATGAATGTCATCAATTTTGTTATACCCAGACAGCGGCACGGTGTCCGTGCAGCCGATTACGCGCCTCACTTTTTAGTGGGGCGCAAATTGTTTTCCGCGTTCCATATTGTATCTAAATCGTTCCATATACATAGCTCCCCCGCGGGCAAGTCGCGCTCTGCATTTGTAGGGCGCGATTTTGTTTCCCGCGAATGATAAACTTACCGAACGCATTGTGAGGGACGCCGCCTTCGGCGTCCCACATTTCATTTTTCACGCCCTTGACAACTCACACGCAATGATATATAATAAGTAAGTATGAACACCCGCATACCCCCGAAAGGAGAAAAAATGATAAAGAAGCTATTTGTGACCTGTGCCGCTGTTCTGACGGCAGCAGCAGGTCTTTTCTCGGCAACGCTCACCGCGAGCGCCCTCACTGTAGAGGAAGTCGCCGAGGAAGCGCGTAAATACGGCTATCCCGAGGACACTGTCCAGTACGCTCTCAACGAATACTATTCCGACCCCGATCTCCAGAACGAGGAGAATCTCCAGCAGGCAATGGAAGCGATACACGGCGGCGCCTACAGCTACCTCACCACCGCTCCCCAGCAGACCATCGTTACCACGACAACGACCACGACCATAGCTCCCGCTGCACCCGGCGAGACTACAGCCCAGTCCGCACCCGTGACCTCGACACCCGCCCAGTCTGACGGGATAACACTCACAGCCGCAGACGGAACCACCTTCACAAGGATCTCGGTCTCCGCATTCATCGCAATGAGCTACGAGGAGAAAATGGCATATATAGCGTCATTCCCGCCTGTACAGCAGCAGGCTATCCTCGACAACCTCACTCCCGAAGAGCACCGCAGCATACTCAAGCAGCTCCCGACCGAAAAAAAAGCAGAGGTCGTAGACAATATGTCCCAGTTTGCCAACACAATGGGACTTGAAATGACAGTTGACGAGATGACCGACGACGAAATGCAGTTCTCGATACACAATACCGACGGCGAGCTCGTCGGCGTTTCGAGCATGGGCGTAATCGTCGAGGACACCGGCTATGACAGACGCGGTATCGTCGCAGCGGCGTGCGGACTTTTCCTCATCGCCTTTGCAGGTATCGCCTTTGTAGTACACAAGTGCTTCCGCAGGCCGTCAGCAGGAGAGAGCGATGAAAGATAAGAAGAGCAGCGCAATGCTGCACGTCCTGACGCCGTTCATCGTGACACTTCTCGTGGTCGGAGCGGCAGTAATAGCGATGATAACCCCCTCTGATAAGCTCAAGGTCTACTTCAACCTCGCATTTATGGACGAACTGAAGACCGACCCCAGCACTGCCGGTTCCGGGCTTGTCATCCGCCAGAACGAGATAATCGAGGATTATTCCGGCGAGACCAGCGACACCGGCGAGGTCATTCGTCCGAAGTTTGGCGAGATGTACGCCCACCTTTCGGGCAGCTCACTCAGCCTGACAGTACCTGTATACTGGGGCACCAACTCCGAACTCCTCGAAATGGGAGCCTGCCAGTCCGGCGGCTCGAAGCTCCCCGGCGAGGGCGGCAACACGGTCATCAGTGCCCATGAGGACACCTATTTCTCAGAGCTTTCTTCCGTAAAACCCGGCGACACGATAACGATAAACACCAATTACGGCGAGTTCGTCTACACCGTTTCGGAGACTATCAGCTTCGTCCGCACAGAGAAGAAATACCTCCAGCCGACAGAAGACTCCCGACTTACTCTTTACACCTGCAAGAAAGACGTCTTCAGCTCGTCTGACGAGAGGATAGGCGTCGTCTGCACTCTCACTGAAGCGAAGTTCTACACAGGAGGTGAGCAGTGATGAAGAAAAAGAGTACCTACATCATATCGGTCATCTTATCGGTATTCCTCGTGTTCGGATTGCTCGGCTCCGCAGCAGCAGTCCTTGCGTACAGCTTTGTCGACGCCGATCACTGCATCTCGCTCGCCAAGGAGAACTCCGTCCCCTCGAAGATACAGAGCGAGCTCAGCCGCCACTACTCCGAAAAGTACAATTCATCGGGCATTCCTGCGAACGTCTATATGGACGCCTTCGACGAGAGCTACCTCACCGACGTCATGGAGGTCTATGTCCATTCCGGCTTCGACGCACTTGAGAACGACGGCACATTCGTTGCTGCAATGCCGAAGAATCAGGCGCTCGAGGACTCGATAGACAAATTTTTCAACGACTACGCTGACGAGATCGGCTACGAAAAGGACGCAGCCTTCGAGAAAAAGCTCGACGAAACAAAGTCCAATGCCTACGGAATCATCGGAAGCTACAGCGACGTCTATAAATTCTCCGCGATGAGTTCACACGGCGTCCTCGCGAAGCTCTCGAAGCTCTACCGCCATAAAGCCCTGCTGATGACTGACGCCCTCGGCTTCACCGCAATAATCCTGCTGCTTCTCATGCTGGTAAATATCCGCGAGCGCCGTACAGTGCTTTACTGGACCGGCATCTGCTCTGTCATTGCAGGCGTCCTCGGGCTCATACCCTGCATCTGGCTCACCGCAACGAAGTACTACAACTCCTTCACGATAAAGCAGCCGCAGGTCTTTACAGCCTTCACCGGGATGATGTACAGGCTGACCGCACTGATGACCGTTCTGCTCGCAGTACTCACGTTCGTGGGTATCGTGCTCATCATCCTCTACGTCCTCACCCGTGACAAGGAGGAAAAACCTCAGCAGCCAGCCCCGGTAATTTCAGAAAATCATTGACTTTCCGGAGCAGTGATGATATAATGTGATTGTCCGGCAATAAACGGAAAATACAACATTTTAAGGAGGCAAAAACATGACATCTATCAACAAATATGTAGCTGAGTTCATCGGCACCTTCGTGCTGGTATTCCTCGGCTGCGGAACAGCAATGCTCGTAGGCTGCGACGCTGTAAACGGCGGAGGCTATATTCTCACGGCGCTCGCATTCGGTCTCGTTATCGTGGGAATGGCTTACTGTGTCGGAAATATCTCGGGCTGCCATATCAACCCCGCGGTATCGCTCGGAGTTCTTATCAGCGGCGGAATGAAGGCAGTTGACTTCGTCGGCTACATTATCGCACAGTGCGCAGGCGCGATCGCAGGCTCAGCTGTACTCAAGGGCATTTTCGACCTCGGCAGCGTAGAAGACAAGACCGGCGGCTACGGCGCTAACGGACTTGCAGGAGTAAACGGCAGCGCAGCAGCAGGACTTATCGTTGAGGTGATACTCACATTCATCTTCGTACTGACTATCCTCGGCGTGACTTCCAAGAAGTTCAAGCACGGCTCGTTCGGCGGACTCATCATCGGTCTCACGCTCACACTCGTACACATCTTCGGTATCGGACTCACAGGCACTTCCGTAAATCCCGCAAGGAGCTTCGGACCCGCACTCTTCGCTGGCGGCGACGCACTCTCTGACCTGTGGGTGTTCATCGTAGGACCTTTCCTCGGAGCAATTCTTGCAGCTATCATCTATAAGTTCCTCGAATCATCTGTACCTGCCCCCAAGGAGACAGTTCCCGTAAAGGCAGCCCCTAAGAAGAAAACGACGAAATAACAGTGTTTGCGCTCTGCAGGAAGCAGGGCGCAAATTTTTTTGGGATTTTTCAAAAAAATGCTTGACAAGCAAAGTTTTTAGTGATATAATATATAACGTTGATTGCGGTATACAATGTCTGGGTGTGGCGCAGTTGGTAGCGCGCTACCTTGGGGTGGTAGAGGCCGTGGGTTCAAGTCCCGTCACTCAGACCATTAAGCAGTCAGCTTACCCCAAAGATTCCGGTACAGAAAAGTACCGGAGTTTTTTATTATCTGTTGCTTTTTTTCTGAAGATGTGGTATAATAGCTTTACAACTACACACAGGAGGCATAAAAAATGCTTGATCTCGGATCCGCAAAGAAAATACTCGTCCAGTACGATCAGGAGCACCTGCTCAGATATTACGACGAGCTCACAGAGACTGAACAGAAAGACCTTCTCTCCCAGATAGATCTCATCGACTTCTCCGTCCTTGACAACCTCAAGGCAGAGAACCGCTTCACAGCACAGCGCGGCGAATTCGCTCCCCTCGGAGCCGTCACCATCGCCGACATCTCCGCCAACAAGGACGAATACCGTAGGATAGGCACAGAAGCGATAAAGGCAGGCAAGGTAGGAGCAGTTCTCCTCGCCGGCGGACAGGGCACCCGCCTTGGCTTCGACAAGCCCAAGGGAATGTACAACGTCGGCGTCACGCACGACCTTTTTATCTTCGAGTGCCTCATCAACAACCTCATGAAGGTGGTAAAGGATGTCGGCGCATGGGTTCCGCTCTATATAATGACCAGCGAGAAGAACAACGACGACACAATCGGCTTCTTCAAGGAGAAGAACTTCTTCGGCTACGACCCGTCCTATGTTAAATTCTTCATTCAGGACATGGCTCCCTCAGTTGACTTCACCGGCAAGGTGTACATGGAGAGCAAATCGCGTATTTCCATTTCTCCGAACGGCAACGGCGGCTGGTTCTCGTCGCTCGCGAGGGCCGGGCTCCTCGACGACGTCAAGTCCCGCGGCGTGGAGTGGCTGAACATCTTCGCAGTAGACAACGTCCTCCAGCAGATAGCTGACCCGCTCTTCGTGGGCGCAGTGCTGAAGTCCGGTCTCCAGTCGGGAAGCAAAGTCGTTGCGAAGGCTGACCCCGAGGAAAGAGTAGGCGTGCTCTGCCTCGAAGACGGCAAGCCCTCTATCGTTGAATACTACGAGATGACCGATGAAATGCGCACCCTTGTTGATGAAAACGGCGAGCTCTCCTATAAATACGGCGTTATCCTCAATTATCTCTTCAACACCGCAAAGCTCGAATCCATGCTTAACGACAAGCTCCCCGTCCACATCGTTGACAAGAAGATACCCTACATGGACGAGAACGGAAACAACGTCAAGCCTGACTCTCCGAACGGACACAAGTTCGAGCTCCTTGTCCTTGACATGATCCATATGCAGGACAGCTGCCTCTCATACGAAGTCGTAAGAAACAAGGAATTTGCCCCAATAAAGAACCCCACAGGCGTGGATTCGGTAGAATCCGCCCGTGCACTCCTCGAGGAGAACGGCGTAAAACTCTGATAGCAAAAGGCACTTTTGAAAGCAAAAGTGCCTTTGATTTGTATACAGACAACAGGAGGATAAATGAGACCCTTACTCAAATATCTCAGGAACTACAAAAAAGAGCTGATCTTCGGACCGTTTTTCAAGCTGCTCGAAGCGATATTCGAGCTGATCGTGCCGATGGTCATGGCAAAGATAATCGATAACGGCATCGCCAACCGGGACAGCTCATATATAATCACTCACAGCCTCTTGATAGTGCTGCTCGGCGTCTGCGGACTTGCTTTCGCTCTGACCTGTCAGTACCTTGCAGCGCGCTGTGCCTACGGCTTCGGAACTGAGCTCCGTGCCGCACTTTATGAGCACATCAGCTCCCTTTCGTACACCGGTATCGACCGTATCGGAACAGGCTCCCTCGTAAACCGCCTGACCAACGACACGAACACCGTCCAGAGCGGCGTGAATATGTTCATACGTCTCGCAGTACGCGCCCCGTTCCTGATAATCGGAGCAGCGGTCATGGCAGTCATGATAGACCTTCGCCTGTCACTGATATTCTTCGTAGTCGCACCGCTCATCTCAGTGGTCATCTTCATCATAATGCGCCGGACTATACCAATGTACAAGCGCACACAGCATAAGCTCGACCGCGCCTCCATGCTGACCCGCGAGAACCTCGAGGGCACGAGGGTTATCCGCGCATTTTCGCGTCAGCAGGAGGAGATAGACGAGTTCCGCGAAGCAGTGGACGACATCGCTGCGAGCTCGATAGCCGTCGGAAAGCTCTCCGCGATACTCAACCCCGTTGCTTTCATGGTGATGAACCTCGGTATCGTCGCAATACTCTGGTTCGGCGGCGGACGCATAAACACAGGGAGTCTCACGCAGGGCGAGCTCACTGCATTCACGAACTACATGACCCAGATACTCCTTGCGCTGGTCGTCCTCGCGAACCTCATCGTAATATTCACGAAAGCCTTCGCAGCCGCCTCCCGTGTAAGCGAGGTTTTTGCGCTCTTACCGGAGGAAAACGGCACTGCCCGCCCCGACTTCACCGCCGAAAACATCATTGAATTCCGCGACGTATCTTTCACCTACGCCGGCGCCGGCGACGGTTCCATCAAAAACATCACATTCACGCTCCGCCTCGGACAGACTCTCGGCATCATCGGCGGAACAGGCAGCGGAAAATCCACTCTTGCGAGCCTTATCCCGTGTTACTACCGCCCTACAGAAGGCGAAGTTCTCGTCTCCGGAACGAACGTCACCGCCTTTGATCTCGACTACCTCCGCCGAAATATCGGCTATGTACCGCAGAAAGCTGTGCTGTTCTCAGGTACAGTCAGGGAAAATATGCGCTGGCGCAAGTCAGACGCCACAGACGCCGAGATCATATCAGCGCTGAAGACCGCGCAGGCATGGGAATTCGTCAGCCGAATGCCGGACGGACTTGACACCGTAGTCTCGCAGGGCGGACGCAACCTATCTGGCGGACAGAAGCAGCGCATCTCAATCGCACGCGCTCTCGTCGGAGCACCAAAAATACTCATACTCGACGACTCCACCAGTGCCCTCGATTACGCAACAGACCTCGCCCTGCGAAAGGCGCTGAGGTCAGATCTGCCCGATACTACGGTCGTTATGATATCTCAGCGCACGACCTCACTGCGGGATGCGGACAAGATAATCGTCATGGACGACGGCGAGGCAGCCGGTATCGGGACACACGCCGAGCTCGTCGAGAATTGCCCGATCTACCACGAGATTTACCAGTCTCAGATGAACGAAAGGGAGGGCGGCAGCAATGAATAAAACGCTCAGACGGGTCTTCTCCTATGCCCGCCCGTACCTCATTTTCTTCGTATTTACGGTAGTTTTCGCGGCTGCCGGAGTGGCACTGTCGCTCGCAGTCCCGATATTCATCGGCGAGACAGTGGACTGCTGTCTCGGCAGGGGAGAGGTCGATTTTGCCCGGCTTAAAAAGACCGTCATGACCCTCTCCGCGATAGTCTGCGCGAGTACGCTTTTCCAGTGGCTTATGAGCCTATGTACCAATAAACTGAGCTTTATGACCGTCCGTGACCTCCGTGCCGACGTCTTCAACAAGCTCGAGCGACTCCCGCTCAGCTACATCGACCGACGCACAAAGGGTGAGCTGACCAGCCGCGTCATAAATGACATCGAGATAGTCTCAGACGGCTTATTACAGGGATTTACGCAGTTTTTCAGCGGTATCATCACGATAGTCGGCACCCTCGTTTTCATGATGACGATCAACGTAAAAATAGCGCTTGTTGTTGTCCTGATGACTCCGCTATCGTTCGTCGCGGCATCGCGTATTACCAAAGCCACCCACAATTACTACATGAAGCAGTCAGCACTGCGCGGTGACATGGTCGGCATCGCCGAGGAAATGGCGGGAAACCAGAAGCTTGTCAAGGCTTTCGTCTACGGCGACCGTGCGCAGGAGCGCTTTGCGGCTATCAACGCAGAATACGGAAAAATCGGTGCAAAAGCCACTTTTTTCAGCTCCATGACCAACCCCACGACCCGTTTCGTGAACGGTCTTATCTACGCGGCAGTCGGACTTCTCGGAGCGCTCGGAGCGGTCGGATATTCGACATTTGTCGGGGTTATGTCTGTCGGCAGACTGTCGAGCTTTCTCGCCTACGCGAACCAGTACACCAAGCCCTTCAATGAGATATCCGGAGTGTTCGCAGAGCTTCAAAACGCCGTAGCTTCAGCACAAAGAGTGTTTGACCTGCTCGACGAAGAGGAGATCCCGGACGACTCTGGCAAGGACCAGCTCACGGACTGCAACGGCGAGCTCAGCTTCAGGAACGTGAACTTCTCATACGATCCGAAGATCAGGCTTATTCAGGACTTCTCTCTTGACGTCAGACCTGGCGAGCGCGTTGCTATAGTAGGACCCACAGGCTGCGGAAAATCGACTATTATCAATCTTTTGCTTCGATTTTACGACATCGACAGCGGTACGATCATGGTCTCCGGCAGGGACATCAGCACCGTCACCCGAGACAGCCTTCGCAGCACATTCGGCATGGTTTTGCAGGAAACATGGGTATTTACAGGAACTGTAGCGGAAAATATCGCATACGGAGCCCCTGGCGCCACCCGCGAGCAGATCATCGCGGCAGCAAAGGCAGTCCATGCGCACGGCTTCATCAAAAGGCTCGCAAATGGCTATGATTCGGTCGTCAGCGAGGACAGCGGTCTTTCGCAGGGACAGAAGCAGCTCATCTGCATAGCACGAATTATGCTCATGGATCCGCCGATCCTGATACTTGATGAGGCGACAAGTTCCATCGACCTTCGCACCGAACAGCGCGTACAACAGGCATTTTCGCGGCTTTTAGAGGGTCGGACGAGCTTTATTATCGCGCACAGACTCTCTACTATCAAGAATTGTGACACGATCCTCGTCATGAGGCGCGGAAACATCGTAGAACAGGGAAATCACGCTGATCTTATGGCTCGTGGCGGTTTCTATGCGGAATTGTACAACAGTCAGTTCGCGACATGACCTAAAAAGCTTCTTCATATAGTTTTCACTTGTTTAACACGAATCTATCACGCATAATTTTTAGAATTTCTGTATAAAAGTGTCTGAAAGGGTGGTTTTAATGCAAAATAATGCCAATTCTATTTGCATATCTGCACTCCTGGCACCAGGCTATCTATATTCGGAGTTTTAAAATAGTTAGTTCATGATTTAAACCAAAACAGTCCCAGGTCTGAACCCGGGATTGTTTATTTCTATTTGAATTTTCTGATGTACATTATTTCCCTGATAGTCTTTCCGCCGATAATGTTATCAAGGTATTCATCTGTAGGTATAAAACCGTTTTTTTCATAGAATCGTCTTGCTCTCCGGTTTTCGTCCAGTACCCAAAGCAACACATGATTGAATCCAAGCATACTCAGTTCTCTCATACAGGCTTCGAGTAAGCATCTTCCGCAGCCTTTCCCGATATACTCGGGCAGAAAGTAAATCGAGACTATCTCGCCGTAATCGGTGTATTTTTCCCATCTTGACCGGCAAAATCCCGCCGTTGCTATGATCTTTCCGTTTTCGGTCATGACGAGATTTTTCATTCCGTTTTTCTGGATCCTTTCAGCCCAGCGTCCAGATGGTATACTGTCAAGATACTCCTGCGGGATCATTCCTCTGTAGGTGTATTTCCAGCTGTTTTCATAAATGCTGCTAATCTCAAATAAATCGTCGTTTTCATTGAGGTACCTTATCTCCATTTTTTTATATCTCCGTGTGAATAGTTATCGAATGGTTCTTTTTGCCCTGCCATGTATCGAGCTCCGCGAGCCGCTTGTCGATACCGCCGAGGACGGACTTTTTGTCCGCGCTCCACATCGGTGCGATGAGCTTCGACTTGTCGCCATCGCCGGTAATTCGCTCGATGACGGTGTCCGGCGGGAGCAGCTCGAGCTGTCTGACGATGACGTCGATGTACTCGTCACGCGTGAGCATTGTGACCTCGCCGCGTTCGTACATCTCCGCGAGCCTTGTCCCGCGGATAACGTGCAGCATTTGCAGCTTTATGGCGTCCGGACACATATTTGCAGCCTGTTTCACAGTCTCGCTCATCATCTCATCGGTCTCGCCGGGGAGCCCGTTTATTATGTGCAGGCAGACACGGATACCGTGGCTTTTCAGCTTATTATAGCCGTTTACGAACTCTGCGTGGCTGTAACCGCGGTTTATCAGCGCGAGGGTGCTGTCGTGGACGGTCTGCATCCCAAGCTCGACGGTTAGGTAGGTCCGTTTGTTAATTTCGGTAAGGACGTCGAGGACGTCGTCAGGGAGACAGTCGGCGCGGGTGCCTACTGAGAGACCCTTGATGTTCGGGAAGGAGAGGGCTTCATTGTATAATGTGCGCAGATGCTCAGCGGGAGCGTAGGTGTTGGTATTTGCCTGAAAATAGGCGACAAGGGGAGCGTCTACGCCAAATTTGCGGGAGATGCGGTCGGCTTCGAGGGAGAGCTGCTGGGTGACGGTCAGTCCGGGGGACGTGAAGTAGCCGCTGCCGCCGTCGCAGAAGATACAGCCGCCTGTTCCGCGGGTGCCGTCGATGTTGGGGCAGGTGAAGCCGCACTCGAGGACTGCCTTGCGGAGCTTGCACCCGAAGCGGGTATGATAGTAGTGATCCATCGTAAAATAGCGCTTATTGTCGTGCGAATTGATGAACGGGCTCTTCATGGGGTCACCTCCGATGTACTGATTGTAGCATAACAACGGTTTTTTGTCAAATCTGTGTTAAATATCGCAATATATGGTCGGCTCGCTATTGACAATCTTGTTAAAAAAGTATAAAATATAGTAGTAAGCGCATTCTGTGCGTGGGTTTTATTCTGCGTATTTGTATGATGTGCACAATATATAGTGATGAAAAGCGCTAAAATACACAATTTTGAGATTTGCACAAAAAGTACTTTGACAAATACGTCTTTTTGTGTTATAATATATTAAGATTATTATGATTTTTTGTAGAATCCGGTGCCGTTCAGCTGCAAAACTGCTCTGGCTTGTGGATATCGGAAAGGAAAGACAATGGCAAAAATAATCGCGGTCACTTCAGGAAAAGGCGGTACAGGCAAGTCAACTGTCTGCGCCGGTATCGGCTACACCCTCGCTAAGCAGGGTCACAGAACGCTCATCATCGAGCTTGACTTCGGCCTCAGATGTCTCGACATCATGTTCGGCATGGAGAACAACATCAAGCACGATCTCGGTGAGGTCCTCAACGGAAAGAAGACAGCTCTTGAGGCGATCGCTCAAGTCCCTATGGCAAGCAACCTCAGTCTGCTCTGCGCTCCTAAGACCCTTACAAGCGTTACGGCTGAGCAGATCTCTGAGATATGCCGCTCTATAAAGAAGTACTTCGAGTACATAATCATCGACACGGGCGCCGGTATCAATTCCCATGTATTTGATATCGTTGAACAGGCTAACCTCATCCTCGTTCTTTCTACTCCGGATCCTGTCTGCATCAGAGACGCCAGCCTCATGTCCGATGAGTTCTACAACAGAGGCAACAAGAGCCAGCGTCTTATTATCAATAAGGTAAGCAAGAAGGTAGTCGGCGACGCTCTCGTTTCCAACCTCGATGAGATCATCGACAAGGTCGGCGTTCAGCTCATCGGTGTTATCCCGGACGACTTCAAGATGACTGTTGCTACCGGTAAGGGCAACCCCATTCCTACTGATTCAGAGGCTCTCAGAGCTTTTGATGCTATCGCCAAGAGACTCGGCGGGGAGTTCGTTCCGCTCACAGTTAAAACTTCGTGATCCTACACATTTAATTATATAAAACTAATTATATAAAACGGAGGGAGATCAGATATGAAGATCGCGATCATAGCACATGACGCAAAAAAAGAGCTCATGGTGCAGTTCTGCAGCGCTTATTGCGGCATTCTTTCCAAGCATACTCTCATTGCAACTAATACTACAGGTAAGCAGGTCAGTGAGGCTACAGGTCTTCCGATAAAGAGATACCTGAGCGGTCAGGGCGGAGCTGAGCAGATACTTGCGCTCCTCTCATGCAACGAGGTCGATGTCCTGCTGTTCTTCAGAGACCCGATCAATCCTAAAGCTTCGGACGTTCACGGTATGAACCTCCTCAGACTCTGCGACGTTCATAACGTTCCCGTTGCTACAAATATTGCTACCGCAGAGGCTCTCATACTTGCCCTCGAAAGAGGAGATCTCGACTGGCGCGAGGTCGGCTCACCGAGCATCTGATGATCAATTGTCCCTTTTCAGGGACAATTTTCATGTATATCGAGCAAACACTTACAGGAAGGCTGAATTTTATGGCAATTAATGTTAAACGCCCCAACGGCACGGAGGACGTTCTGCCGAAAGACGTTCACAAATGGCACACCGTCGAGAAGATAGCCCGCGAAACTGCGGAATGCTACGGCTTCTCCGAGATAAGAGTCCCAACTTTTGAGGATACAGACCTTTTCCTTCGCTCTGTCGGCGAGACGACGGACGTCGTGCAGAAGGAAATGTATACTGTTATGGCTAAGGAGACGAAGTTCACGCTGCGTCCTGAGGGCACTGCCGGTACGATACGCGCAATGCTCCAGAACGGACTGCTCAACGAGGCTCTCCCGCAGAGAGTTTACTATATCCTCTCGTGCTTCAGGCACGAAAGACCGCAGGCGGGCCGTCTGCGTGAGTTCCATCAGTTCGGTCTTGAAATGGCGGGAAGTGAGTCTCCGACGGCTGACGCAGAGGTCATATCCCTCGCGAAAACGCTGCTTGACAGGCTCGAGCTCAAAAACATCGAGCTGAATATAAACTCTATCGGCTGCCCGACCTGCCGAGCTAAGTACTACGAAGCGCTCAGGGCGTACTTCGAGCCGCATAAGGAAGAGCTCTGCGACACATGCCGAGAGAGACTTGTCAAGAATCCCATGCGCATTCTTGACTGCAAGAGCCCTATCTGCGGCGAGATCGGCAAGGATGCTCCCATGATACTCGATTACCTCTGCGAGGAGTGCAGCGACCACTTCGAGAAGGTCAAGAAGTACCTCACGAACCTCGGTATCGAATATAAGGTAAATCCGAAGATTGTGCGCGGACTCGATTACTATACCAAGACTGTGTTCGAGTTCATCACTACCGAGATAGGTGCGCAGGGAACTGTCTGTGCGGGAGGACGCTACGATGGGCTCATTGAGCAGCTCGGCGGTCACCCCACTCCGGCACTTGGCTTTGCGACAGGCATTGAGAGGCTTCTCCTCGTTATGGACAAGCAGGGGTGCGATTTCCTCACGCCCAAGACCTGTGACCTCTACTTCGCGACTATGGGCGACGCTGCCCTCGAAAAGGCTATGGAGCTCACCCGTGAGCTGCGAGAGCTCGGCTACAGGGCTGAGTTCGACCTCATGAACAGAGGTCTGAAAGCACAGATGAAGTACGCTAACAAGATCGGGGCTGCTTTCACTGTGGTTATCGGCGACAATGAGCTCGCCGAAGGCAAGGCTATGCTGAAAAATATGGACAGCGGCGAGGACGTTCCTGTGCCGCTCAATGACAAGTTCACTGCGAACTTCGATTCCGTATTTATTGATAGAATGATGGCGAGCTTCGACACCGGCGATATGCCGCTGCCGATGTTCCAGACGAATGGGGAGAATAACTGATATGGCAGATAGTATGAAGGGTCTCAGACGCACGCATTACTGCGGCGAAGTCACTGAGATCGGGCAGGAAGTCGTTGTAGGCGGCTTCGTTGACAGGATTAGAGACAAGGGCGGCGTTATCTTCATCGTCCTTCGCGACAGGACGGGCGTTGTTCAGCTCCTTTTCAATGACGAGACAGACCGCGACCTCTTCGAGAAGGCGGCTTCGTGCAGGAGCGAGTACGTCCTCATGGCTAAGGGCATGGTACGCGAGCGCGAGAGCAAGAACGACAAGCTGAAAACGGGTCACGTCGAGATATTCGTTTCTGACCTCCGTATCCTTGCCAAGGCTCAGACTACTCCGTTCGAGATCGTGAGCGAATCGAACGTAAACGAGGAGCTTCGTCTCAAGTACCGCTACCTCGACCTCCGCCGAGCTCCGCTCCAGCAGAATATCATCATGCGCCACGAGATCGCCCGCGTTACACGCGAGTACTTCTACGAGAACGGTTTCCTCGAGATCGAGACTCCTATGATGATGAAGTCAACCCCCGAGGGAGCGCGCGATTACCTCGTGCCGTCGAGAGTTCATCAAGGTAAGTTCTACGCACTCCCGCAGTCCCCTCAGATCTACAAGCAGCTCCTCATGATAGCAGGCTACGACCGCTACATTCAGCTCGCTCGCTGCTTCCGCGACGAGGATCTCCGCGCTGACCGCCAGCCGGAGTTCACGCAGATAGACCTTGAGATGTCCTTTGTGGATTCTGAGGATATCCAGTCCTGCGTTGAGGGCTTCGTTCAGAGAGTTTTCAAGGAAGTGATGGGCGTGGACGTGCCTGTTCCGCTCACGAGACTGACCTTCGCTGAGGCTATGAGCCGTTACGGCTCGGACAAGCCTGATACACGATTCGGATTCGAGATACAGGACATCACTGATGTCGTTAAGGACATCGATTTCGTTGTATTCAAGAGCGCCATTGAGGACGGCGGGTCTGTCCGCGCGATAAACGTCAAGAACGGCGCAGCTACATACACACGCAAGGAGATAGACAAGCTTGTTGACCACGCTAAGGGTATCGGCGCGAAGGGTCTGGCGTATATCCGATGGGCGGACGAGCCGAACTGCTCGTTCAAGAAGTTCCTCGCTGACGGCGATCTCGAGAAGATATGCACTGCTGTGGACGCTCATGAGGGAGACCTTGTGCTCATCTGTGCGGACAGGACCAAGACTGTTCTCGCTACGCTCGGTGCACTGCGTCTTATCGCGGGCAAGCGCCTCGGCGTGATACCCGAGGATAAGTACAACTTCCTCTGGATAACCGAAATGCCGTTCTTTGAGTTCGATGAGGACAACAATACATGGGTTGCAGCTCATCACCCATTCACGATGCCGATGGAGGAGTGCCTCGGGTACCTCGACACTGATCCGGCAAATGTCCGCGCAAAGGCGTGGGATCTCGTGCTCAACGGCACTGAGCTGTCGAGCGGCTCCATGCGTATCACTGACTTTGAGCTCCAGCAGAAGATGTTCGAGGCGCTGGGTATGTCCGATGAGGAGATACAGGCGAAGTTCGGCTTCCTCGTAGACGCCTACCGCTACGGCGCACCGCCGCACGGTGGTATGGGTATCGGTCTCGACCGTCTCGCAATGATAATGTGCAAGGCTGACAGCCTGCGCGACGTAACTGCCTTCCCGAAGGTGCAGAACGCGAGCGAGCTTATGTCTGAATGTCCGTCCACAGTTGACGACGAGAGCCTTGCTGTACTGGGTATCGGCGTTATAAATAAGGAAGATGAGTAACCGGTTTTACGCTGTCTGCGGTATAGTGGAGATAGACGGGAAGATACTTTTCGTCCGTCACACATACGGCACGGCAAAGGAAAAGATACTGCTGCCGGGCGGCTACGTCAAGGAGGGCGAGCTCCCGTCGCAGGCGTGCGAGCGCGAGTTCTTCGAGGAGACGAGCATAAAGACGCACGCAAGATCGGTCTTCGCAGCGCAGTTCATGACGGATCAGTGGTGTATCGTCTTCATTATGGATTTTATCTCCGGGGAGCCTGTTTCGGACGGCTATGAGAACAGCGAGGTGCTGCTCCTGACGCCCGAGGAGGCTGTCGAAAGACAAGATATCACTAATATGAGCCGGCATATCCTGCGCGCGTATATCGCTAAAAAGGATAATCAGCTCGAAAAAGGCGACTACATCGCCGATGCGAACAACACTGACCCCCGCGAGATCTATGGCACAGGTCCGTTCAGAGATTAAAAAATTTCGTTTTAATGCTTGACATTTTATCGGAAATATGGTAATATAGTTAAGTGAACTGATACACGACTATGGGAGCTGTCTGTAGGATAGCTCCCATTGCGTTTATTTGCAGAATTTATGAATGACGGTCATTTTTATCGTGAAACTATTGACAATCACGGTAATATGTGATACAATTAGGATATAAAATGACTAACAGTCATTTTAGGGAGGGATATTATGGCATCTGAGGCAGTTAAGAAGATCCTCGCTGCCGAGACCGAGTCAGACAGACTCATGGCTCAGGCAAGACAGCGCAGGGACGATATCGTTTCCGAGGCTACCGGAAGCTCGTCGCTCGCCATTCAGAAAAAGATCACCGAAGCCACTGCCGCTGCCGGCAAGATTCGAGCCGGGTACACTGCCAAGGCTAAGGATTACGCTGACGAAGCTGAGGAGAAATGCTCTCATCAGCTCGCTGAGATACAGCGTATGGCAGAGAAAAACATGGACAGCGCCGCTGACGCGATCATCAGTGAATTCTTTTAAGGAGCGTGATGTAATATATGGCGAAGCTCAGAATGAAAAAGATCGAGCTCATCGCTCTGCTCACTGACAGCAAAAAGATCATCGAGCTCCTGCAGCGCCGGGGCGTGGTCGAGCTCAGCAGTATCAACGATGAGGAGCTGACTGAGACCAATGTTTCGGCGGTCGTCGGTGAGTTCGAGAAGTTCCGCAGCACTGTCGCGCAGGCTCTTGAGGTTCTCGATAAGTACGCGCCCGAAAAGGCGTCCATTACGGATATGTTCGGCGGACGGACTGAGGTCGAGAAGCATGAGTTCGGCAGAGAGGCGATGAACCTCGAAAAGATCATGGACACTGCCGGTGAGATAATCCGGAGCAGCCGAAATATAGCCGATTCCGAGCAGACTATCTCGCAGCTCGCGGTAAAGTGCGACACGCTGAGCCAGTGGACGGCGCTCGATGTTCCGTTCGACTTCAAGGGTACTGCGACGACCGCTGCTTTCATCGGTACGCTGCCGTATCAGGCGGATACCGCGGCTGTCGAAGAAATGCTTCCCGAAGGAAGCTGTGCGGAGGTCATCTCCGCGACTAAAGATCAGACAAATCTGTTCGTGCTCGTCAGCAGGCAGAATGCTCAGGAGGCGGAGGATATCCTCCGAAGGAACGGCTTCGCTGCTGTGTCCGACCCCGACAGCGAAACGCCTGCGGAGCTCATTGAGAACTACACTAAGCAGACTGAGGCGCTGGAAAAGGGGATAGAGTCCTCGCGGGCAAGTATCGAGAGGCTCAGTCCGGAGCGCAGGGAATTGCAGTTCGCTATCGACTACCTGCAAATGCGCAAGGATAAATACGAGGCGCTTAGCTCGCTCGGGTTCACAGAGAGCACGTTCGTGCTAAATGGCTATATCCCGGAGAAATTCGCGGAGCCGCTGCGCAAGGAGATCGAAGCTAAATTCACTGCGGCACTGACCTTCACCGCCCCTGGGGAGGACGACGATGTCCCGGTTCTGCTCGAGAACGGGCGGTTCTCCGCACCGGTCGAGGGCATTACGAAGATGTATGCTATGCCGTCAAAGTCGGACGTGGATCCGACGCCTGTCATGTCGTTCTTCTACTACCTGTTCTTCGGCATGATGCTGTCGGACGCGGGGTACGGTCTGGTAATGGTCATCGGTACGATGATAGCGCTGAAAAAGTTCAAACTCGAGGACAGTATGCGCAAGACGCTCACGATGTTCCGCAACTGCGGTATATCGACTGTTATCTGGGGAGCGCTCTTCGGAAGCTGGTTCGGCGATATCGTTCAGGTCGTGGGGAGGGAATTCTTCCACACGGAGGTAGGCAGCATCGCGCTGTGGTTCGAGCCTATCGACGACCCGATCAAGCTGCTGCTGTTCTCATTCGGGCTCGGTATCCTGCATTTGTTCCTCGGCGTCGCGGTGTCGTTCAAGATGTCGTGGGACGAGGGCAAAAAGGTCGGGGCGTTCCTCGATACGGTGCCGGTCTATCTGATAATCCTCGGCGTGGCGCCGCTCGGTGCAAGCATTCTAACTGAGGTGCCTTCGGCGCTGAAGACTATCGGCTCGTATATGCTCATCGCGGGAGTGATACTCCTCGTGCTGACCGCAGGAAGGAGCTCGAAGTCCATTTTCGGTAAGTTCTTCGGCGGTCTGTATGCGCTGTATAATACGGCTACGGGCTGGCTGAGCGATATACTTTCTTATTCGCGTCTGCTCGCGCTCGGTCTTGCGACGGGCAGTATCGCGGGGGTCATCAATCTTATGGGTTCGATGCCCTCGAACATAGTTGTTAAAGCTATCGTCCTTGTGATCGTGTTCATTGTCGGTCATACGGCGAATCTGGCTATAAATCTTCTCGGCGCTTATGTACATACCGACAGACTGCAGTTCGTTGAGCTGTTCTCGAAGTTCTACACGGGCGGCGGAAGAGAATTCTCACCGCTTACGGTAAACACCAAATACATAAAATTCAAGGAGGAAAATTTCAATGACTAACGGACTTGTACTTGCAATTTTAGGAGCTGCTCTGGCAGCACTTCTCGCCGGCATCGGCTCGGCTAAGGGCGTTGGACTCGTGGGTGAGGCTGCTGCGGGCGTAGTATCTGTTGACCCCTCTAAGTTCAGCAAGGTGCTCATTCTTCAGCTTCTCCCCGGTACTCAGGGTCTTTACGGACTCCTTACTGCTATCCTTATGCTCAGCCGTATCGGCGTCATCGGCGGAAATGCTGCTCAGCTCACTACCGCTCAGGGCTGGATGTTCTTCGTGGCTGCTCTCCCAATCGCTGTAGTGGGTCTTATCTCCGCTATATTCCAGGGCAGGACCGCCGCTGCCGGCGTTGGTATCACTGCAAAGAAGCCCGAGCACAATGGTAAGGGTATCATCATGGCGGCTATGGTCGAGACTTACGCTATCCTCGCTCTGCTCATCTCTATCCTTCTTATCTACAATATCGCGATCTGAGGACGGAGGTGCAGAAATGTCCGGACTTGACGAGATACTGAACATTATTGAGGCTCAGCAGAAAGAAAACGAGGACAGAATGATCAGCGCCGCCGAGAGCAAGGCCCGTCAGAGAAAGACTTCGGGAGCCGCGGAGACTCCGCGGGCTCCGGACGGAAACACAGACAAGGCTGGG
>JAEEGL012944979.1_pt1 | contig 18801 bp, 24 predicted proteins | sample 9134231 | NCBI WGS metagenome assembly JAEEGL01 (sample SAMN16246548, study PRJNA631951) | gut metagenome | biome: gut microbiome; feature: rumen; material: fiber-attached | host: Bos | place: Iran: Karaj | collected 2018-10 | reverse complement strand
AGTCTTGGATATGGAACAGTTGATTAATTAAAGAATGGAAACATTCTTTTTTTTATTTATTTATGATAGAATATTGTTGGTGGTTCTATGTTTAAAATTGGAAATGTAGAGATAAAAAATAATGTTGTTCTTGCTCCTATGGCAGGCATTTCTAATAGTGCATATCGTACTATAATAAAAGAAATGGGTGCAGGACTTATATATGCAGAAATGGTTAGTGATAAAGCATTAGTATATGAAAGTAAAAAGACAGAAGATATGCTTTATATGACTGATTATGAAAGACCTATAAGTCAACAAATATTTGGTAGTGATGTAGATTCTTTTAAGAAAGCTGCAAAGATTGTATATGAAAAAATGAAACCAGATATAATTGATATAAATATGGGATGCCCTGTGCCAAAGGTAGCCGTATCTGCACAGGCTGGAGCTGCACTTCTTAAAAATCCTGAAAAGATATCTGAAACAGTAAAAGCAGTTGTAAATGCAGTGCCTGTAACAGTGACTGTTAAAATTAGAAGCGGATGGGATTCTAATAGTATTAATGCAGTAGAAGTCGCAAAGATGTGTGAAAAAGCAGGAGCAAGTGCAATATGTGTTCATCCTAGAACTAGAAGTCAAAAGTATGAAGGATTATCTGATTGGAGCATTATTAAAGATGTTAAAGATAATGTGAGTATTCCTGTAATAGGTAATGGAGATATAAAGACAATATATGATGCTAAAAGAATGATTGATGAAACTGGTTGTGATGCCATAATGATTGGTAGAGGAGTACTCGGTAATCCATGGCTTATAAGGGATATTATTAATTATTTAAAAGATGGAAGTATACCTAATAAAGTAACTAAAGATGAAAAGATAGATATGTGCATAAAACATTTAAATTATTTATTAGAATTTAAGAGCGAAAAAACTTCTGTATTAGAGATGAGAAGTCATATTGCATGGTATATAAAAGGTTTAGAGGGTTCAAATGAGATTAAAAAAAGAATATTTTTAAGTAATACCAAGGAAGAAGTACTAAATATTTTAAATGAATTTAGAAAAAATTAATTTACAACCCTTATAAATTGGTATAAAATGGTATGTGAGGAGTGTTTGTTATGCGTGAATATACTGAGCAAGAAATAGTTAGAAGAAATAAAGCAAAAAAATTACGTGAAATCGGCATTGATCCTTTTGGAAGTCGTTTTGATGTTACTAGTGATTCTAAAACTATAAAAGAAATGTATGATGGTTATACAAATGAGAAATTAGAAGAAAAAGACATTGATGTTAAAGTAGCAGGAAGAATAATGACTAAAAGAGGTAAGGGTAAAGCCGGTTTTATGCATATTCAAGATAAATATGGTCAAATACAAATCTATGTAAAACTTGATAACGTTGGTGAAGAACAATATGAATTATTTGATAATGCAGATATAGGTGATATTGTTGGAATTGAAGGTAAAGTATTTAGAACTCATATGGGTGAATTAAGTGTTAAAGCATTTAAATATATTCATTTAGTTAAAGCTTTAAGACCTCTTCCAGAAAAGTATCATGGTCTTACTGATGTTGAAGAAAGATTTAGAAGAAGATATGTTGATCTTATTATGAATGAAGATGCTAGAAGAATAGCATTTATGAGACCTAAAATAATTAGAAGTATTCAAGATTATTTAGATAGTAATGGTTATGTAGAAGTTGAAACTCCAATATTGGGAACAATATTAGGAGGAGCAGCTGCAAGACCATTTGTTACACATCATAATACATTGGATTTAGATATGTATTTAAGAATTGCTACTGAATTAAATTTAAAAAGATTATTAGTAGGTGGTATGGATGCTGTATATGAAATAGGTAGATTATTTAGAAATGAAGGAATGGATAGAAAACATAATCCTGAATTTACTACTGTTGAATTATATAAAGCATACAGTGATCTTGATGGTATGAAAAAGGTATGTGAAGACATATTTAGAAAGTGTGTTTACGATGCACTTGGTACATACAATTTAATATGGAAAGAGCAAGAATTGGATTTTTCTAAACCATTTAAGAGTGTAAAAATGGTTGATATGATTAAAGAAAAAACAGGTATAGATTTCAGTAAAAAAATGACATTAGAAGAAGCTAAGAAATTAGCTAAAGAACATAATGTTGAAATACAAGAACATTTTGAAGTTGGACATATTATTAATGCTTTCTTTGAAACATTTGTAGAAGAAACATTGATTGAACCTACATTTGTATGTGAATATCCAATTGAGGTAAGTCCTCTTGCCAAGAAATGTAAGGATGAGAGATTTACTCAAAGATTTGAATTATTCATTTGTGGAAGTGAATATGGTAATGCATTTACTGAGTTAAATGATCCAATAGATCAGAGAGAAAGATTCGAAAATCAATTAAAAGAGAAGAATCTTGGTAATGATGAAGCTAATGACATGGATGAAGATTTTGTTGAAGCTTTAGAGTATGGTATGCCACCTGCTGGTGGACTTGGTATTGGTATTGACAGACTTGTAATGTTAATTACAGGATCTGAAAATATACGTGAGGTTATATTGTTCCCTCACATGAAAAATAAATAAAGGAGAGGTTTTATGAAAAACAAGAATGTATTAAAAGCATTTGGTATTATGTTACTTGTAACATTAGTACTAACTTGGGTTATTCCATCTGGAACAGTGGGAGAATCTGGTATAACAATAGGAAGTATACAACAAACAGGATTTGCAGATATTTTTAGTTCATTAGAAGTAGTAACAACTTATTTTATTGCACCATCAATATTTATATTATTTGTTGGTATGTTCTATGGTGTAGCAAATGCATCTGGATCATTAAAAGCAGTTACAAATAAGTTAGTTACAATGTTTAAGAATAAAAAGAATTTATTTGTAATAATAACAGTATTATTTTATGCCTTGTTAACTGCATTAACAGGTATGTATATTCCAGTATTTATGTTTGTTCCATTATCAATTGCAGTATTGCTTGGTTTGAAATATAATAAAGTACAAAGCATACTTGCAACAGTAGGTGCTAGTACAATAGGACTTACAGCACAAATATTTAATCCAACAATTAAGAATTTAGCAAATGTACAACATGAAAAATTTATTTGGGTTAAAGTCGGATTATTTGTTGTTTTAGCAGCATTAACAATATTATATGTAATTAAGGTAGTTAAAAAAGAAAAAGCGCCTAAAAAAGAAGAAAAGAAAGAAGAAAGTATGTTTGTTCCAGAAGCAAGAACTTTAGAAAAGAAAGCTACAGTAAAAGGAACTACATTATTTATCTTACTTGGTTTATTATTAGTAGTATTTGTATTAGGTTTAACTAATTGGAATACTGATGCATTTACAAAAGCATATGATGCTATTAAAGGTGTTAAGATAGGTAATTTTGCTATATTTAGTGCAATATTAGGTCGTTTTGAAGTATTTGGTTCATGGACATATGCTTCATTAGTACCTACAGTAGCATGTGCTATTATAGTATTATCAATTGCTACACATACTAAGTTTAGTGAAATGATTGAAGAATCATATAATGGTTCTAAAAAAGTTATGGGTATGGCATTAGTAGCAGCATTATTATCATTAGTATTAATATTTACATTAAACTCTGGATTTATGGGTACAGTAATTAACTTTATTGCAAAGAGTGGTAACATAGCATTAGTAGTTATTTCAGCATTATTAAGTACACCATTTATGGTTGAATTAAACTATGCACTTCAATATGTATTATCAATGATTTTCTATTCAACTAATAATAGTTCTCTATTAGAATTATATGGTACAATAGTTCAATCAATTTATGGTGTAGTAATGCTTATTGCACCAACAAGTGTATTGTTAGTTATTAGTTTAATGTACACAGAAGAGAGTTATTCTAAATGGGTTAAATACATTTGGAAATTTGTATTAGCTGTATTAGTAGCAGTACTAATTGCAATTACAATAGCAGCAGTTATATAATGTTTAATTTAAGAGCATGTTTAATGCTCTTTTATTTTTCTTAAAAATATTATATAATTATTTCATAATAGGTGATGATATGAAAAAGGGATTTACATTAGTAGAATTAATAGTTAGTTTTGTACTGATAACAGTAGTATCAATATCATTATTTAAAACAGTATTAAGCGTACAGCAAAAACAATCACAAAATATAGCAATAAATAGATTTAAAGCATTTCAATTATTATTAAACAATGAGATAGAAAGTGACTTTTTAAAAGAGACAATAGAATCAGTAGATGAATGTGGTACTAATTGCTACGATATACGACTTAAAGGAAAAGGTGCAAAAAGATTAAGTATAGATAAAATAGACAATGTAATAACATATGGAAGTTTAAGAGAAAAACTACCAGATAATTACAAACTAATAGATGATATAACAGTAACAAAATATGAATCAACTACAGAAGGTATAAATTCATATATATTCTTAAATATACCAATAAAAAGTAGTTTAGAACCATCTTTAGATTCTTTAAAATATATGTATACATATGACTCTACAAAAGAAGATATAGGTGGAGATGCTGAGGAATCTACAAGTGGATTTACAACTGATGATTTAGGGACAGCACTTTTATTAAAGATGTATCCAGTAGGAAGTATATATACAAGTACTAGTAATACAAATCCAGGGACACTATTTGGAGGCGTATGGGTAGCATATGGATCTGGAAGAATATTAGTGGGAGTAGATAATAATGATAGTGATTTTAATGCAGCTGCTAAAACTGGCGGTGAGAAGACACATACATTGACTGTATCGGAAATTCCTAGTCATAGTCACACAGGAATTCACTGGAACACGCCAACTGGCAAAGAATGGTCAGATGTTAATACAAGTAGTAGCAAAGATGGATATGGGCGTACAGTTGTTGCTGCAAAAATAAAAACAATATCATGGGTAACAGGTAATGCTGGTGGAGGATCTTCGCATAATAATTTACAACCATATGTAACAGTATATAGATTTAGAAGAACTAATTAGGAGGAAATATGAAAAAATTGTCTAGATTAGAAATATTAGAATTAATTACAATTTTGATTTTGTTTGGTGTAATAATAACTATATCAAACAATAGTGTTATAAAAGAATGTAATGTATCACAAAATACCACTACTTATCTATCAAATAATGATAAGAAGTACATTGCCAAATATATTGATAATGAAAGTTGTGATCTAACTGATGCAGTTACTTCATTAACAAATGCAAGTGATAGTAATAATATGTTCTTAAGAATGTATCCAGTAGGAAGCATATATACAAGTATAAATAGTACAAATCCAGGGACAATATTTGGAGGGACTTGGATAGAATTTGGTTCCGGAAGAACATTGGTAGGTGTTGATGTGGCACAATCTGAATTTGACACAGTAGAAGAAACCGGAGGAGAGAAGACACATACATTAACTGTATCTGAAATCCCTAGCCATAGTCACACAGGAATCCACTGGAATACTCCTACAGGAAAAGAATGGTCAGATGTTGATACGGGTAGTAGCAAGGATGGTTATGGACTTACTATTGGTGCTTCAAAGATAAGTACTATGTCATGGGTAACAGGTAATGCCGGTGGCGGCGCTGCGCATAATAATCTTCAACCATACATAACTGTATATATGTGGAAGAGAACTGCATAATAAAATATCATAGTAAAATATGATATTTTTTTGAATATTAATTAACTATTAAGCACATAATTATGTTGAGGTGAATAATGTTTACAAAGTTTGATGAAGAAAGTAGAAAGGTATTATTATGTGCTAAAAAAGAAATGAATGATTTAAAACATGATTATGTTGGTACTGAGCATTTAATGCTTGCAATTTTAAAAAACGATAATAGTGTATCAAAGTTTTTGAATAAATATAATGTTAATTATGATAGTTTTAGGAGTAATCTACTTGATGTAGTTGGTATTGGGAATAAATCAAATGATTTATTTTTATATACACCTTTATTAAAAAGAGTACTTGATAATACAATTAATAATGCTAGAGAAAATAATATATCATTAATAAGTCTAAATAATATATTTTATTCTATGATGGAGGAGGGGGATGGAGTAGCATTTAGAATTCTTTTGGGAATGAATATAAATATTGATAAATTATATAATGATGTGCTAAAGTTTATGCCTAAGAAAAAAGACAAAAAGAAAGGTGTATTAGAAGAATTAGGTGTTAATTTAAATGAAAAATGTAAGAATGGATTGATAGATCCAGTTATTGGAAGAGATAATGAAATTAGTAGAATTATAGAAATATTATGTAGAAGAACTAAGAATAATCCCATTTTAATAGGTAATGCTGGTGTAGGTAAAACTGCTATTGTAGAAGCTCTTGCATATAAAATAGAAAATAATGATGTCCCGGATATATTAAAAAATAAGGAAATTATATCTCTAGATATGGCTACTTCTGTTGCAGGAACAAAATATAGGGGTGAATTTGAAGAAAGAATGAAAAGTGTTTTGGATGAATTAGAGAGTGATGAGGATATAATTCTTTTTATAGATGAAATACATACTATAATGGGTGCAGGTGGTGCAGAAGGTGCTATAGATGCATCTAATATTTTCAAGCCTGCATTAGCAAGAGGAAATATGAGATGTATAGGTGCTACTACAATTAATGAATATAAGAAATATATTGAATGTGATAGTGCATTAGATAGAAGATTTCAAAGAATTGATATAGAGGAACCTAGTAAAAAAGTTGTTAAAGATATTTTGTTAAATTTAAAGGAATTATATGAGAACCATCATAATGTTAAAGTAAGTAAAAAAATGATTGATAATATTGTGTTTTATTCTTCTAAGTATTTGAAAAATAGAAATGAACCAGATAAATCTATAGATATATTAGATGAGGTATGTTCTAAAGTATCGTTAAAGAGTAGTTCAAATGATAAAGCGATTAAAAAAATGAAAATAGAATTAGTAAATACTATGAATTCTAAAAATGAATTTATTTCTAAAAATGATTTTAAAACAGCATGTATGATGAAAGAAAAAGAAGATAAAATAATATCGAATATTAATAATTTAGAAGTAATAAATAATAATAAAATAAAAAGTGTTACTGAAAAAGATATTATAGAAGTTATAAAAAATAAATTAGGTATTCCAATGTTAAATATTAATAATAAAGAATTAATACATATTAAAACATGTTTAAATAATAGAGTAATTGGTCAAAGTAATGCGATAGATAAAGTAATAAATGTATTAATAAAAGATAGTCAGATATCTTTATTAATATGTGGATATAATGGTATAGATATGGCTATAGAATTAGGTAATTTAATAGTAGGTAAAAATAATGTTATAAAGATAGATGGTAATGATTATAGTGATAATTATTCTATTAATAAGATAGTTGGTAATATGTATGAGAATAGATATTTATTAGATAAAATAAGGGATAAACCTAAATGTGTTTTAATTATAGATGAAGTAGAAAAATGTAATAAGAATATATTAAATATGTTTGAACAAGCAATCAATAATGGTTATTTGACTGATTATAAAGAAAGAATAATTGATTTTAGTAATGTAATTATAATTATGACTAGCAATATGGAAATAAATGATAATTCTGTAGGTTTTACTAAAAATAATAATATTAATAATAAATTAAATGATATATTAGGTAAGAAATTAATTGATTTAGTAGAAGTAATTATATTAGATAAAGATAAGAAAGATATAAATATAGATAATCTATTAACTATATAAAAAGGAGTTGTTTATATCTTTCTTTTGTTTTATAATAATTATGAATTCGGAGTGATTTTATGAGTAATAAAGAGTTAGCAGATTTAATATTTCCTAATATAACTAAAACAATAGAAGATTATGAAAAGATGTATCCAGTAAGAGATTTAGATGAGGGTGCTATAGTTACAAGATATGCACCAAGTCCAACTGGATTTATACATATAGGTGCATTATTATCTTCTTTTACAGCAAGTTCTTTTGCTAAACAAACAAATGGAGTATTATTTTTAAGAATTGAAGATACTGATACTAAAAGAACTGTAGATAATGGTATTTCTAAAATAATAAGTGGATTAAAAGAATTTGAAGTTACATTTGATGAAGGACCTATTAGTGAAACAGAAAGTGTTGGTAATTATGGACCATATATTCAAAGTGAAAGAAAAGAAATATATCAAGCATTTGTTAAACATTTAATTTGTGAAGGAAAAGCTTATCCATGTTTTTGTACTCCTGAAGAAATAGAAGAAATAAGGAAAGAACAAGAAAGGGATAAACTTAGAATAGGTTATTATGGTAATTATGCTAAATGTAGAAATTTAAGTAATGATGAATGTGCTAAAAGAATAAAAAATGGAGAACCATATATAATTAGACTTAGATCAAATGGAGATTATAATAAAAAGATAATATGTCATGATTTAGTTAAAGGAGATATATTATTTCCAGAGAATGATTTAGATATAGTTATTAATAAAGCAGATGGTCTTCCTACATATCATTTTGCTCATTTAGTAGATGATTACTTAATGAGAACTACACATGTAATTAGATCAGATGAATGGGTATCTAGTTTACCAGTTCATTATCAATTATTTGAAACTTTTGGATTTAAGAAACCAAAATATGCACATATTGCACCTCTTGCTAAGGTAGATCCTGAAACAGGTGGAGTAAGAAAGTTAAGCAAAAGAAAAGATCCGGAATGTGCGATGAGTTATTATCATGAACTTGGTATACCATATGAGGCAGTAAGATTATATCTTGCAACTATAACAAGTAGTGGATTTGAAGAATGGTATTTGCATAACCCAGATGGTAAGATAGAAGATTATAAATTTGAATTTAAAAAGATAAGTAAAAGTCCAACATTATTTGATTTGGATAAATTGAATAATATATCTAGAAATTATATTAGTAGAATTAGTGCTAAAGAATTATATGACAAAGTGTCAGTTCATTTAAAACAATATGATAAAGAGTTCTATGATATATTTACTAAGGATAAAGAGTATTCTACTAATATACTTAATATAGAAAGAGAACAAAAGAAACCTAGAAAAGATATTGGATGTTATAGTGATGTTAAAAAAGAAATATGGTATATGTATGATGAGTTATTTAATAGTAATGAATATGATTATCAAAAGATAACCGATAAGGATGAAATAAGAAATATTCTTAATACATATATTGATAAATATTATAATGAATCTGATGATAAAGAAACATGGTTTAATAAGATTAAAGAATTATGTGATAAATTAGGTTATTGTAGTGATATGAAAGAATATAAGAATAATCCAGATAAATATAAAGGGAATGTTGCAGATGTTTCTACTGTAATTAGAGTAAGTCTTACTACAAGAAGTATGACTCCTGATTTATATGAAATAATGAGATTATTAGGTAAAGATAGAATAAAAGAAAGAATAAAAAGGATATAGGTGGTAAAAATGGAAAATAAGAATGAATTAACAGAATTATTACTTGGAGGTATAGCTTTAGCAGTTGGATTATTTATGCTTAGTAAAAGAGTTATAGTATCAAGTGGATTTGGATTATTTAGTATTGGTAATTATGATTTAACTACTGGTACAATAATATTACCTTTAATGATAGGTATAATATTGTATTTTGTAAAACCAAAAAGTATTATTCCAAAGATAATAATTGTATTAAGTATTATATTTATAGTAGTTGCTATAATAATGAGTGTTAGATTGAGATTTGTTCCTACATCATTATTTGATTATATACTTATAGTAGTATTAATAGCAGTAGGAACTGGATTAATAATTAAAAATAGAAAAGCAAGAGGTTAGTCTTGCTTTTTTAATTGCGTGTATTATAAAAAAGATATATAATAGTTACAGGTGAAATTTATGTATGAAGTAGTAAATAAATTAATAGAATTGAATAGAACTATAAGTACGATGGAATCTTGTACAGGTGGATGCATCGCTAATTCAATTACAAATATACCTGGTTCATCAGATGTATTTATGTTTGGAGCAGTTACATATTCAAATGAATATAAGATTAAATTTGGTATTCCTAAAGAATTAATAGATGAGTATAGTGTCTATAGTATGGAAGTTGCTAATTCAATGAGTAAAACTATAAGTGAATATACTAATTCAGATTATGGTATTGGAGTTACTGGTAAATTAAATAGAATAGATAAAAATAATATGAGTGGTAATGATAATGTTGTATATGTAAGTATTTATGATAAAATAAACAATAAATTTTATAGTGATGTTATTACTGTTTTGTATGATGATCGATGTAAAAATAAAGAAATGGTATTAAACAGTATTATTAAATTAATGGAGGAGATTTTATGAGAATATATAATACATTAAGTAAGAAAGTGGAAGAATTCATTCCACATGATGCTTCAGAAGTAAAAATGTATACTTGTGGCCCAACTGTATATCATTATGCACATATTGGTAATTTAAGAACTTATATATTTGAAGATATATTAGAAAAAAGTTTAAATTATTTGGGTTATAAAGTTAATAGAGTAATGAATATTACAGATGTTGGTCATTTAAGTAGTGATGCAGATACTGGTGAAGATAAGATGCTTATGGGAGCTAAAAGGGAACATAAGACTGTATATGAAATAGCAGATTTTTATACTAAAGCTTTCTTTTCTGACACAGAGGCATTAAATATTAAAAGACCTGATACTGTATCTAAAGCATCAGATAATATAGAAATGTATATTAAGATTATAGATGATTTATTAGAGAAGGGTATAGCTTATAAATCAGGTAATAATGTATATTTTGATATAAGCAAAGCAAAAGATTATTATAAATTATCAGGTAAGAATGAGGAAGAATTAATTATTGGTGCAAGAGATGATGTTAGTGAAGATGTAGAGAAAAGAAATCCATTTGATTTTGCACTTTGGTTTACTAAATCTAAATTTGATAATCAAGAAATGAAATGGGATAGTCCATATGGTGTTGGATATCCAGGATGGCATATTGAATGTTCTGGGATATCATTAAAATATTTAGGAGAGTACTTAGATATACACTGTGGTGGAGTAGATAATATATTCCCACATCATACAAATGAGATTGCTCAAAGTGAATCTTACTTAGGACATAAATGGTGTAATTATTGGTTCCATAATGAACATTTAATTACTGATGAAGGAAAGATGTCTAAATCTAAAGGAGATATTTTAACAGTATCTAAACTTATTGAAGAAGGTTATGATCCACTTGCATATAGGTTAATGGTTTTAAATAGTCATTATAGAAAACAATTATTATTTACTTATGATGCTTTAAATCAAAATGAAAATGTTTTAAAGAAATTAAGAAATAAAGTTTCTAGTTTATCTAAAGATGGTGAATTAGATAATGATAAATTTAATGAATACAATGATAGATTTAAAACTGAACTTGAAAATGATTTAAATACAGCTAATGCATTAACAGTTTTATTTGAATTATTAAAAGATGATACAGTTAATGATGTAACTAAGTTAGAGTTAGTTAAGAATTTTGATAAAGTATTTAGTTTAAATTTAATAGTTGAAAATGAGGTATCTGATAATGATGCTGAAATTAAACTATTAATTGAAAAAAGAGCTAATGCTAAAAAGAATAAAGATTTTGCTTTAGCTGATTCTATAAGAACTGATCTTTTAAATAAAGGTATTGAACTTATAGATACTAGAGAAGGAACTACTTATAGAGTAATTAGATAGGAAGTTTGATTGGATGAATGTAATTATTTTATATATAGCTTTATTATCAATCCCAGTTATTATTTTAATAAGTGATAGTATTGTAAAAACAAAATATACTAAGATTAAAAACAATAGAGTTATAACTGGTTGTGAAGTTTGTCATGATATTCTAGATAACAAAAGTTTTGATTCTGTTTATGTTGTTAATAACAAACAAAATTTAAACCTTTATGATAGTAACAGAAAAGTTATTAAATTATCGGATGATGTATTTGATGAGACAACACTTTATGCGGTAAGTGTTGGAATAATGAAAGCAACAGAAGCTGTTAATGATAATAAGAAAAATAAAATGATGCATTTAAGAGATTCCTTAAGAGATATAATTCCTATGATTAATTTATTATCTTATATTCTTTTTATAATAGGAGTGTTATCAGATATTAGTATATGTGAAATTGCATTAGCATTGCTTATACTTGTTCTAATTTATAATGTCTTTATATTTAAGTATGAAGATCAAGTAAAAACAAATGCTTTAAAACTAATTAAAGGTGAAGGATATATAGATAAAGAAGAAAAGAAGGATGTTGATAAAATAATGTCCTCATATAGATTTCATGGATTTGATGAAATGATTACATCTATTTTAAATGTAGTAGATGCACTTATTCCAAATAGCAGATAAAAGGCACGTATTTATGTGCTTTTTTTCGTGTCAAGATAGTTTAGGTAATTTTTTGAAAAAACTACTTGATTTTGATATATATTTCAGGTATAATGTTAGTGTTTAAACGGCGTAGATGTGCGAGGTTGCTGACACACCAGGAGGAGTTGCAAACTTGGTATCAGTGTTCAGGTTAATTCGTTACGGAGCTATGTTTATACAAAGATATAAACGAAGGGAGTACATTTAATATGTCAAAAATCAGAATAAGATTAAAAGCTTATGATCACAAAGTTTTAGATGACGCTTGTGCTAAAGTAATCGACACTGTTAAGAGAACTGGTGGAGAAATCTCAGGACCTGTTCCACTACCAACAGAAATTCAAAAGATTACTGTATTAAGAGCTGTTCACAAATACAAAGATAGTCGTGAACAATTTGAAATGAGAACTCATAAGAGATTAATCGACATCAAAAATCCAAGTGAACAAACTATGGATGCTCTAAAGAAGTTAGATTTAACTGCTGGCGTAGTTGCTGACATCAAAATGATCTAATTTAAAAAAACTTAAACAAAAAATATACGGAGGAAATTATGAAAGGAATCTTAGGACGTAAAGTCGGAATGACTGAAAAGTTTACAAAAGATGGAAAAGTTATTCCTGTTACTGTAATCGAAGTTGAACCTAATGTTGTTACTCAAGTTAAAACAGTTGAAACTGATGGTTACAACGCTATTCAATTAGCTGCAGTTGACAAGAAAGAAAAGCATGCTACAAAAGCTGAAATCGGACATGCTAAAAAAGCTAACACATCTGCTAAGCGCTTCTTAAAAGAAATTAGAGTTGAAAATCCAGCTGATTATACTTTAGGAACTGTTATAGCAGCTGACACATTTGAAGTTGGAGAAAAAGTTGACGTAACTGGAACTTCAAAAGGTAAAGGATTTACAGGTGTAATTAAGAGACATGGTCAATCTCGTGGACCTGAAACTCACGGATCTCATTATCATAGAAGACCTGGTTCAATGGGTACTATGTTACCAATGAGAGTTTTAAAAGGTAAGAAAAATTCAGGACATATGGGAACTGAAACAGTTACTATTCAAAATCTTGAAATCATCGAAGTTTCTACTAAAGATAACTATATCTTAGTTAGTGGAAATGTACCTGGACCAAAAAATGGTTTAGTATTAATCAGAACTGCTGTTAAAGGTGGAAAAGCTGAACCAAAAGATATCATCATTTATGAAGTTGAAGAAGAAGTAGTTGAAACTCCAGTTGAAGAAACTGTAGAAGCTACTGAAGAAGTAGTTGAAGAAACTACTGCTGATGAATCTGAAAAAGTTGAGGAAACTACTGAAGCTTAATAGCTTTTGTGAGAAAGGAAATTTTTAAGATGGCAAAGATTAAAGAATTAAACCTTAAAGGTGAAAACGTTAAAGAATTAACTTTAAATGATGATGTATTTAAAATCGAAGGTAATGATTTAGTTTTAAAGAAAGCTATTAAATTACAATTAGATTCACAAAGACAAGGAACTGCTGATACTAAAGGTAGAAGTGAAGTTTCTGGTGGTGGAAGAAAACCATATAGACAAAAAGGAACTGGTAACGCTAGACAAGGTTCTATTAGAGCTCCTCACTATGTAGGTGGTGGTGTTGTATTTGGACCAACTCCTAGAAGTTATTCATTCAAAATTAATAGAAAAGAAAGAAGATTAGCATTAAGAACTGCTTTAACTGAAAAAGTTGCAGCTAAATCATTAGTAGTTGTTGATTCATTAGAATTAACTTCAACTAAGACTAAAGATGCTATCAAAATGTTAGAAATATTAAAATTAACTGGTAAAGTATTATTCGTAAGTTCACATGATGCTGAAAAATTATATTTAGCAACTAGAAACTTAGGAAACATTGCTGTTATCATGGCTGATGAAATTAATGTTTATGACGTAGTAAACGCTGATGTAGTTGTTATGGATGAAGACAGCGTTAAATATATTGAGGAGGCACTTAACTAATGAAAGATATAATTATTGCTCCAGTAATAACTGAAAAATCTCAAATTGCTATTGGTAATAATGTTTATACATTTAAAGTTAGTAAAGATGCTAACAAAACTCAAATTAAACAAGCAATTGAACAAGCATTCGGTGTAAAAGTTATTGAAGTTAGAACTCTTAATACAAAAGCTAAAGATAAAAGAGTTGGAAGATACACTGGAAAAACACAAACTTATAAGAAAGCTATCGTTACTTTAGCTGAAGGTAACGCTATAGAAATTTAGTAGGAGGTTAAGGACATGGCTATAAGAAAATATAAACCAACTACAAATGGTAGAAGAGGAATGTCTACTTTAGTAAATGAAGAAATTACTCAAGGAAATAAACCTCAAAGAAGTTTACTTTCAAGTGGAAGTAAAACTGGTGGAAGAAATAACCAAGGTAAAATGACAGTTCGTCACATTGGTGGTGGAGCTAAGAGAAAATACAGAGTTATTGATTTCAAAAGAGATAAATTTGGTGTAACTGGTAAAGTTACTACTATTGAATACGATCCAAATAGAAATGCAAATATTGCATTAATTACTTATTTAGATGGTGAAAAGAGATATATAATCGCTCCAAAAGATTTAAAAGTTGGAATGATTGTTGAAGCTGGAGAAGCTTGCGATATCAAAGTTGGTAACGCAATGTTACTTCAAAATATACCAGTTGGTACATTAGTACACAACGTAGAAATGAAACCTGGTAAAGGTGCTGCTATTGCTAGAAGTGCTGGTACTAGTGTTCAAATCTTAGGTAGAGATGACAAATACGTAATCGTTCGTTTACAATCTGGTGAAACTAGAAAAGTTCTTGGAACTTGCATGGCTACAATCGGTGTTGTAGGAAATGAAGATTTCGAATTAATTAACGTAGGAAAAGCTGGACGTACTCGTCATATGGGAATCAGACCTACTAACCGTGGATCTGTAATGAACCCTAACGATCACCCACATGGTGGTGGTGAAGGTAGAACTCCTATCGGACGTAAGAGCCCAATGACTCCTTGGGGTAAACCTGCTCTTGGATACAAGACTCGTAAATCTAAAAAAGCTTCTAGCAAGTTAATTGTTAGTAGAAAGAATAGTAAATAGGTGATAATATGGCAAGAAGTTTGAAAAAAGGACCTTTCGCTGATGAAAGCCTAATGAAAAAAGTTAAAAAATTAAACGAAGAAAATAAGCATGATGTAATTAAGACTTGGTCTAGAAGATCTACTATTTTCCCTGATTTCATTGGACATACTATTGCAGTTCATAATGGTAAGGAATTCATTCCTGTATACATTACTGAAGAAATGGTAGGACATAAATTAGGAGAATTTGCTTTAACTCGTAAAGCTGGTGGACATGCTGGACAAAAAGAAGGAAAGTAGGAGGATTTAGATGGAAACTTATGCAATTCATAAAAATGCAATGGTAGCTCCTCGTAAATGCCGTATGACTATTGATTTAATCAGAGGCAAAAAAGTTACTGATGCAGCTAACATTTTAAAGAATACAAACACTAAATCTGCAAGACTTATCGAAAAAGTTTTAAATTCTGCTGTAGCAAATGCTACTAACAATTACAATGCTAAAATTGAAGATTTAGTTGTTTCTGAATGCTTCGCAAATCCTGGAGTAGTTTTAAAGAGAGTTAAACCTGCTTCAAGATCAAGAATCGACAGAAGAGATAAAAGAACAAGTCACATAACTGTAAAAGTTAGTGATGGTAAGGAGGCTTAATTATGGGACAAAAAGTTGACCCACGTGGATTAAGACTTGGAATCAGCAAAAATTGGGAATCTAATTGGTATGCTGAAAAACAAGACTATGTTAAGAAATTAAATAGTGATATTAAAATTCGTGAATTCTTAGCAAATAGATTAAAAGATGCTTTAGTATCTGAAATCCAAATTGATAGAAGAAACGATAAAGTAGAAGTTAAAATCTTTACTGCTCGTCCAGGTGTAATCATTGGACATGGTGGAGATGACATCGAAAAATTAAGAAAAGAAATTAAGAAAGCATGTGGCGAAGATGTTTATGTAACTATTAGCGAAGTTAAAAATCCTAACTTAAGCGCTGAAATCGTTGCTCAAACAATCGCTCATCAAATCGAAAATAGAGGAAACTTCAGAAAGATTCAAAAGAACGCTATCAGACAAACTATGAAATCAGGAGCTAAAGGTATTAAAACTAAAGTTTCTGGTAGATTAAATGGTGCTGAAATGGCTCGTTCAGAAGGATATACTGAAGGAACTGTTCCACTACATACTATTAGAGCTAATATAGATTATGCTGAAGCAGCTGCTCATACTACTTATGGTAAGATCGGTGTTAAAGTATGGATCTATAAAGGTGAAGTATTAAAAGGAAAAGAATCTGCTCCAAAAATCAGAGTAGAACGTAAGGGAGGTAAGAACGATGTTAATGCCAAAAAGAACTAAATATCGTAAACCTCATAGAGTTAGTTACGAAGGACATGCTAAAGGACATACTGAATTAAATTTAGGTGATTATGGTCTAATGGCAAAATCTGGTGGTTATGTAACTGCTAGACAAATTGAAGCTGCACGTGTTGCTATGTCAAGATTTACTAAACGTGGAGGAAACATTTATTTAAATATTTTCCCACATTTAGCTAGAACTATGAAACCTCTTGAAACTCGTCAAGGTACAGGAAAAGGTGACGTAAAAGAATGGGCAGCAGTAGTTAAAGAAGGAACTATCATGTTTGAAATTAAAGGTGTTCCTGAAGCTACAGCTAGAGAAGCATTAAGATTAGCTTCTCACAAAGTTGGATTAAAAACAAAAATCGTTGTAAGAGAAGAAAGTGGTGAAGCTAATGAAAACTAGTGAAATTAGAAAAATGTCCACTGAAGAAATAAATGCTAAAATAGTAGAACTTAAAGATGAATTATTCGATTTAAGAATGAAACAATCTACAGGTTCTGTTGAAAAACCTCATAAAATTAACGAAGATAGAAAGACTATCGCTCGTATGAAGACTATTTTAAATGAAAGAGAAGGAGGAAATAAATAATGAGTGAAACTAAGAAGACTGTTTTAATTGGTAAAGTCGTAAGTGCAAAAAATGATAAAACTATTACAGTTTTAGTTGAAACTTCTAGAAGAGATCCTCTATATCATAAAAGAGTTAAGTATTCTAAGAAATATGCAGCTCATGATGAAAAAAATGTAGCAAAAGTAGGAGATACAGTTAGATTAGTATCTACTAGACCATTATCTAAAACTAAGAGATATGCTCTAGATAAAGTACTAATTGAATCTGTAGAAATCTAGGTAGGAGGGTTATTATGATACAACAACAAACAAGATTAAAAGTAGCTGATAACTCTGGAGCTAGAGAAATTATGGTAATCAGAGTACTTGGTGGAAGCAAAGTAAAATATGGAAACATTGGAGACGTAGTTGTTGGAACAGTTAAAAAAGCTATTCCTAACTCTAATGTTAAAGCTGGAAAAGTAGTAAAAGCAGTTATTGTTAGAAGTGTAGAAGGTGTAAGAAGAGCTGATGGATCTTATATTAAATTCCAAGACAATGCTTGTGTATTAGTTAAGGATGATAAGAGTCCAGTAGGAACTCGTGTTCTTGGTCCTGTAGCTAGAGAGTTACGTGATAAAGACTACATGAAGATTGTATCTTTAGCACCTGAAGTATTATAGGAGGATATTATGGTTAAAGTCGGAGATAAAGTTAAAGTACTTGCTGGAAAAGATAAAGGCAAAGAAGGAACTATTACTTCAATTCTAAAGAAGAAAAACAGAGTAGTTGTTAGTGGTGTTAACGTTGTTAAAAAACATGTTAAACCAAGCGCTTACAATGAAAATGGTGGAATTGTTGAAGTAGAAGCTTCAATTCATATATCTAACGTTAAAGTAATCGAAGGAAAAGATACAAAAGTTAAAGAAGCTACAACAAAAGCAAAAACTGTTAAAAAAACTACAAAGAAAGAGTCAGGTGAAAAATAATGAACGCATTAAAAGAGTTATATAATAAAGAATTAGTTCCTGCACTAAAAGAAAAATTTAATTATTCTTCAGTAATGGAAGTACCTAGACTTGAAAAGATCGTTATCAACATTGGTGTTGGTGATGGTGCAAGAGATGACAAATTCATCGAAGCTGCTAAAAATGAATTAGCAGAAATTACTGGACAAGCTCCAGTTGTAACTAAAGCTAAAAAATCAATAGCTGGTTTCAAATTAAGAGAAGGACAACCTATTGGAGTTAAAGTTACATTAAGAGGAGAAAGAATGTATAACTTCATGGAAAAATTAATCCGTGTTGCATTACCTCGTGTACGTGACTTCAGAGGAATTTCTGATAAAGCTTTT
>JAEEGL011819056.1_pt1 | contig 18801 bp, 13 predicted proteins | sample 9134231 | NCBI WGS metagenome assembly JAEEGL01 (sample SAMN16246548, study PRJNA631951) | gut metagenome | biome: gut microbiome; feature: rumen; material: fiber-attached | host: Bos | place: Iran: Karaj | collected 2018-10 | reverse complement strand
TTATTTCAAGATGTCCAAGTCCCTGCCTGATAAGATAGAAGATCTGGATGAGATGCCGGTTGCCGGTATCTGTTATGACGAAGATGAGAAGCAGAGAGATTCCGATCACCGTGTGTTGATGATGGACGGCTTCAGGAAGTTCAAAAAGCGTTTGAATTACTTGGGCAGATACGAGTTTAAACGTGAAAAATGCATCGGACGCAAGTATTACACTCAGGACGGTTATGTTCCTTCGGTCAGGGATGACGGCACCTGGCATGGCTTTATTCGTGATTGGGACATCCTTGTTCGTGATATTCTCTTTGTAAAGAGTGTTGAAGAAATGTTTAGGAAAAAATACTGATAATTGATATCGTTATTCATCAGAAAGATATACTAACGAAACGAGGAATCAGGGACATGCAGAGATTATTAGACGAGATCTGTATATTTTCATAAAAGAGAAAAATTTTTTCTCGTACCTGCGAAGAAATCGCAACAGTTAGTCGTCTAGTAAGTAGATGCGGATAGAAAGGAAGGCAGAAAGATGATGACAGATAAGGAACTCGAACAGATCTATAACGAGGCCTACAAAGCGGTATACTGGACGGCGATGTCACTTCTGAAAAACGAGGCGGATGCAGAAGATATCGTGCAGGATACTTTCGTCACTTTAATCAAATCTTACGATTCCATCAGGGATAAGAGCAAAGTGACATCCTGGCTGAAAAAGACGGCAGCCAATAAATGTCTGGATCGCATAAAACTTGCGAAGACGGACAATGTGGAGGACGAGTTCTTTGACAGTATCGAGGAGGTTTCCGAGGATTTCCTGCCGGATTCTCTGGTTGAGTCAGCCGAGGCACGGAAGATCATCATGGATATCATCAACCATTCTTTGTCGGAAGAAATCAGAAGAACACTGATCCTCTTCTACTTTGACGAGATGAGCACCAGAGAGATCGCTGAAGCTTTAGGGATCCCGGAAGGAACCGTATCGAGACGCATCCATTCTGCCAAGAAGAAAATTAAGAAGGAGGTCGAGAAATATGAAGAAGAAAACGATACGAAACTGTTTATGGTCGTACCATTCTTAACGAAACTGTTTACCAAAGAAGCCGAGCAGGTGGTTATCCGCCCCATGCCTGCTTCACTTATGAATCTGTCCGCATCAGAAGCGGCTGCAGAGTCAGCCGGATCCGAACTTGCCTCACAGGCAATAAAGAAAGGGACAGAGATTGCCATGAAAAAAACGATAATAACTATTGTATCCATTGTGCTTGCCGGTTCCGCCCTAACCGGGATCATTTACTTCGCCACAAAGAAGGATAACCAATCTTCTACCAAGAAAAAATCCAGAAAGAATGCGAAGAACGAAATCACCGAGATCGACCCGGAGGATGAATCTCATGCACTGATACCGGTAGGTCAAGATGGAACGGGAAGTACAGACGTCTTCGGAGGAAAGGATGGAGGGTCTTCCGGTGTGGTCGACTTCGGCTCCGCTGATTCGGAGGTGGAAGCCGCATACGAGAAAACACTTGCATATAATGGTACTGTAACCAGTAAAGAGTACAGCATGTATCTTGAAGCAGATCAGGATTGGGACCATTACAATATCACCGAGGTCGATTACGTCAACGGAACTGCTTCGAAATATGCGATCGTACATACATCCAACGGGGATCTGACAAGAACCACCGATTATGCAGAGTATTACGATTTAAAAAACGAAATCCGTTATACAGGATATGTAGAACTGCAAATATACAAGTCGAATGGAACAGCACTTGTGCTTGCGTACCGCCTCTTAGACGGTCTGGACAGGCTCGAGGATTTCGAATATGTGAAACAGGGCAATGTACTCTTCGGCAAGGAACGTCACCGTGATCAGGTGATATATCTGGTTTTAGATGAAGAAGGCAGGATCGGATCCTATGAAATCTATGAAACAGATGAAGACGGAAACATAGAATCAGATATTCCGCTATATAAATATGAGTATTCGCATTCGAGTGATCCGGTCATCATCCCGCAAGACATAATAGATAGTGCCATAGATGAAGAGTAAGGAGGAAAAACACATGAGAAAGAAATCATTCATCTGCCTGCTGGTAAGCTGTCTTCTGGTTACAACAATGCTTCTTGGAGGGTGCAGCAAGAGCAAGTCCAAGACTTCCGGAGGATTTAATGTAATCGTTTTAGGACAAGTAGGTCACGGTAAATCTGAAGTCACATCATCCATTGCATCTGCTTATGACCAGAAGATATCCGTTGATCATTTGAATGATGCGAAAGAATGTAAGAGCGGCAGCGTAACTTATCATGCGCAGTGCGTATCCATTCAATCAGAATCAAGAAAATACAATATCTACGATCTGCCGGATTATAGTGATATCGGAAAGAGCATCGCATCCCAGGGAATTGTACCTGACGGAGCCATCCTGGTGATAAATGCGAACGACGGAATCATGATACAGACACGCGAGCATATCGAAATGATCAAAGGGTTAGGAATCAGAAACGTCGTAGTATACATTTCGAACTGCACGGATTCAACGTTAGTGGAACACTTAATCACAGACGTCAAGGAATACTATTTTGAAAAGGCCGAATACATAACCGATTACGATCATTACAGCGAGGAGAACGCGAAGAATATTGTGTCTGTAATGGATAAGTGGACTGTAGATAATAATGCGGCGAAATCCGTTTCCGGAACAACAGTCGGAGTTTTCGCTTATGATCTCTCTACAGAGGATGGCGGAAAGCATACCCCGATAATGACGACAGATGAATTGGAAATCACCATCAACAGCAAAACATATACCGGAAGACTTGCGACTCCGGATGTCGATATGCTGATGCCTGGTGATATGGGAAGAGAAGTATTTGAATTAGATGAGAAAGCATCTGCAAAGGCCGGAGATAAAGTGACTGTGAAAAAGGACGGTGAAAAAGTAATAGTAGGCGTAGTTGTTGAATATGCGTAAGTGACGAGACCCCATGGTATAATAAGAAAGGAAGTGAGAGGGGCACACAAGTCAAGAGAAAAGATTCACATTCATTCATGAATAGCGCGGAAAGAAATGAATTCAAAAAGCAGCTTATGAGCCTGGCAGTGCCTTTGGCGCTACAAAATCTGCTTACGGCTCTTGTCGGTGCATCGGATGCACTTATGCTTGGACGTCTGACCCAGGATGCTATCGCAGCCGTGTCACTTGCCAATCAGATTGCTTTTGTTATGTCTCTGTTCTATGGTGTGGCGATTGTTGCGGCGAGTGTTCTGATATCCCAATACTGGGGTAAGAAGGACTATCTTAATGCAAAAAGATTTCTGGGATTAGCAATCCGGCATGCCTTGATCATAGGGATCATTTTCACGGTAGGCGCATATTGTTTCGCGGAACAGCTTATCGGGATATTGACGAATGAGCAGGAACTGATCCGGATCGGAGCGGACTACCTGAGAATCGTGTGCTTCTCTTATATTTTCACCGCGGTATTGCGGTGCTTCCTGATGATCATGAAGATTTCCGGACATGCGAAGCTGAGCGTATGGATCTCTGTAGTTACCGTAACAGTGGACATGGCAGCCGATTTCTTCTTGATCTATGGCTTTGGCAAGATTCCCGCTCTAGGTGCAAACGGTTCTGCTTATTCTACGATCGTTGTGGAAGCGGTAGCGCTGACCTGGTGTGTGATTTGGGCACAGAACAACGAGAAAATACGTCTTGGAAAAGATACACTTCTTTACTTTTCCAGGGCATATGAGCGAAAACTATGGAAAATCATCCCCGGGATGGTGCTGTCCTCACTAGCCTGGGGATTCAGCATACCCATGCACTCCTTTTTCCTGGGCCATCTCGGGACAGATGCCACGGCTGCAGCTGCTGTCGTCACAGTCGCCCAGCAACTGATACAGGGGCTTACTCATGGCTTCTCCACCGGTATCAGTATCATGATCGGGAAACTCCTTGGACAGAACAAACTGGATAAGGCGAAAGAATACGGGGCGCTTAGTTGGAATGTGTCGTTGATTTCAGGAATGATAAATGTAGTTCTGATTTGTATTGTAGGTCCGCTCGTTTATGTATTCTATGTGCTTGAGCCCTTGGCGAAGCAATACCTCATACAAATGCTCATTTTCCTCGCTTTCTATATGGTGGCTTATGCATACAATACCATTATTACCTGTGGAGTCTTTCCGGCGGGCGGAGATTCCATTTATGATGGGATAAGTGTCTTGATTGCCACTTGGTGCTTCGCGATTCCACTGGCTCTACTGGCCTGCTTTGTATTGCATCTCCCGGTCATTGTGGTTTATGTTATCATGTGTCTGGATGAAATCGTGAAGGTGCCTTTCATCAGGTGGCGATACAACAAATATATATGGCTTAAGAATCTCACGAAAGAAACGGCGTAATACAGTTCCGGGAGAGTTTCAGGGTTATCACTCCAGGCTGCAAAAAGGAGAAGCGAAATGGGATTGTCGGATTCGAACAACAACAAAACTAAACCGGCACCGGTTAGCAAACAATGTGTGGCAGGTTTTGTACTCGCTTGTGTAGGAGCGCCGCCGCAACCGCCGACATAATCATCAGGAAGAAAAATGGAAAAATATTTCTCGAACCCGCGAACATTCTTTACCTGCTATGTGTCTATAGGATAGATGCGGATAAAGGAGGCAAATGCAGATGACCGACCAAGAACTCGAAAGGATCTATAACGAAGCCTATCGGGCCGTGTACTGGACAGCTATGTCGCTTCTGAAGAGTGAAGAGGAAGCGGAAGATATCGTACAGGACACCTTCATAACCTTAATCGAGTCCTATGACACACTCAAGGACAAAAGCAAGGTTACCGCCTGGCTTAAGAGGATCGCCGCCAACAAATGTCTCAACCGTCTTACAAGGACGAAGACAGTTGCTGTGGAAGATGAGTTCTTTGAAGAGGTGGAAGCGGTTCCTGAGGATTTTCTGCCTGATGCGATCGCGGAGTCAGCAGATATGCGCAGGATCATCATGGATATCATTGAGAAATCCTTATCTGAGGACATCAGAAGAACACTGATCCTGTTCTATTTTGATGAGATGAGCACGAAGGAAATCGCAGAAACACTTAACGTTCCGGAAGGAACGGTCCGCCGCCGTCTGAATTTTGCCAGAAACAAAATCAAGAAGGAGGTCGAGAAATATGAAGAAGAGAACGACACGAAGCTGTTTATGGTCGTACCATTCTTAACGAAACTGTTTACCAAAGAAGCCGAGCAGGTACCGTTAAAGACGATGCCCGCTTCACTTACCAATGCCCTGTCCGCATCTGCGAAGGCTCTCGCGAAAGGAGCCGCAACGAAAACTGCTGCATCGGCAGCCACGAAAGGAACAGGGATTATGATCAACAAATTTCTAATTACATGTATTGCTATCGTTTTTGTAGCAGGGGCAACCATTACCGGATTTCTTATCTTTAACGGACAGGAGAAAGGAAAGAAAGAGAAGAAACAGGATAGGGCTTCTGCTGTAAAGAGCGAAGACACAGAGGAAAAGATCGACCAGAGCCAGACTGACACGGTTGCATCTGCTTCTGATGAAGAAACGGATGGAAAAACCACGATCGACCCCAACGCTACTGTACTTATGAAATCTCCGGTAGTAAACGGCTATCCGATCGATGTGCCTTGTACGATCGGAGAACTTAAGACAAAGGGCTTTAAGGTGGAGGAAGTTGTCGATGGTGAGATGGTATGCATGGTGTACGACGAGGCGGACAATTACTATGCTTTCAATTGCTTCCTTGAGGAACCCTCGCAAGACCCTGATAACGTAGATGATGATGCAGAAGTCAGTGCCATCGAATTCTTTATTATCGGGACAGACATGGATTTCTACGGCCTTGAACTTGGCATGTATGAAGAGGAGTTCACAGCCGTCATGGGAACCCCATATTGTATAGCGGGAAGAGCCGTCGATCACGGACGTTATTACTATTACCTGGGTCTGGGTGATGTGATCTTCGAGTTCTACTGTTCTGAACTTACGGCCGACCCGACCAAGCCTCAGCTTGTTTCCATCACATTCGGAACACAGGCATACATGTATGAGAAGACGCGACTGGCAGATGTCACGTAATGCCGGAAGACCGGAAGATTTTACACACGAATAATCAGGAGTAAAGAATATGAAAAATATGGTAAAAGTAGTCGCCATGATGATGGCTGGGTTTGTTATGCTCGGATCGGCTGGATGCGGCAAGAAGAAAGCATCCGTTTCTAAGAAAGAAAAGAATGTCGGAGCTTCGTTCGATATGAGTAATGTGGATGTAGGAGATACCGTTACGATCGGGAAGTATGAGTGGATCGTGCTTGAGAAGAACGATGAGGCCGCTTGTGTGATCACCAAGGACGTGGTTGAGTTTATGTCGTTTTCACCTAAAGGATGCTCTTTCCCGGAACAGGACGCGTCTTACCCGGTAACATGGGAGAAGAGCGCGGTTAGAGAATTTCTGAATGAAGATTTCATCTATTCGTGTTTCTCGGAAGAAGAACAGAGCATGATCCTGGAGACAAAGGTGGTTACTGCCGACAACCCGAAATACGGGACATCCGGAGGAAAGACGACCACTGATAAGCTCTATATCCTGGAATATGATGAAGCCCTCCGCTATTTTGCAACGGATGAGGCCAGAAAGGCGGTCGCGCCTGCGAATCCGGAACATAGTGTGTATTTATTGAGAACACCGGGTAATGAACAAACGAAAGTGATGAGCGTAACGCAGGATGGTTCCTTCCTGAATAGGGAAAGAGGCAGCGATGCCTGGTATAATAACGGGATACGTCCGGTCATGTGGATCAGAATCGCAGAATGATGAGAAGCGGCCCAGCGCATGATATAATAAACGCATGATAGTTTGGGGGAACCGTTATGGACGTATTACATGAGAAGAAGCATAAACTGGAGCAGTACCTTCAGGAGTTGGGAAGTGTGGCGATCGCCTTCTCTTCCGGAGTCGATTCCACATTCCTTCTGAAGGTGGCGAAGGATGTGCTGCATGACAAGGTGATCGCCGTTACGGCGAAGTCCTGTTCTTTCCCGAACCGAGAGCTCAACGAGGCAACGGCATTCTGCGAGAAGGAAGGAATCAGACAGATCATTATCGAATCGGAAGAACTCGCGATCGAGGGATTTAGGAGAAACCCCAAGAACCGCTGCTATCTCTGTAAACATGAGCTCTTCACGAAGATTCTGGAGGTGGCTTCGGAGAACGGTATGGCATATGTCGCAGAAGGTTCCAATCTTGACGACAACGGAGACTACCGTCCGGGCCTTCAGGCGGTCTCTGAACTGGGTGTTAAGAGCCCGCTCCGGTATGCCGGTCTGACGAAAGAAGAGATCCGGGAACTGTCCAAAGAGCTGGGACTTCCCACATGGGATAAGCCTTCGTTTGCCTGTCTTTCTTCCCGTTTCGTGTATGGAGAAACGATAAGTGAGGAGAAACTGAAGATGGTGGATCAGGCGGAACAGCTTCTCCTGGACCTCGGGTTCCGGCAGATGCGCGTACGCATACACGGAAATATCGCGCGGATCGAAGTCCTCCCTGAGGACTTTCCGAAACTCATTGAACCGCAGGTTAGACAGCAGATCTACACCTCACTTAAGAAACTGGGCTTTGATTATGTGACCATGGATCTTCAGGGCTATCGTACCGGCAGCATGAATGAAACCTTGAGTCCGGAGGAGAAGAAAACGTAGGCGGCTTGGAGAGGACATGGAACTACAAACGCAGAGTAAACGGCCGGGCATGAAGTGCTCCATAGATGTGTATTATGAACATTTGGACGGATTCTCAGAATATCTGAATGATCCGGCCACATATAAGATCGTTCTGGTCAATCGGGGCTCATTCGTGATCGAAGAAGACGGAGCGTACCGGGTGATCATGGCGCCGGTGGCGATCGGTCTGAACGAGAGAGCCGATTTTAAGGTCGTTGCAAGCAGCAATGTGCAAACATGTACACTTTACTTTAAGCCGGGAATCATCCGTGAAGAATTCACCATTGAGGCGCTGAATTCCGGAAAATACGAGAAGTTTCTAAGCGCGGTCCGGGCCAAGGAAGACATTTCCCTTATGGAGAAAATGGACATGGCTATCTTGGGGGATGTTCATTTCGAAGATTGTGTGACCCGGGAGATGATCTACCAGGATGCGATCTTATTTCTGCCTTTCCTTTCCAAGGGAAGGGATATTGCGTACTACACTCTTACGTATGAGGAGTACGATGCCCTCTGTCGCATGTTCGGAAGTATCCGCTATGAGCTCTCTGAACAGCCGGACAACTTCTGGATACTAAGGATCAGGCATTTCTTTGAGGAGATCCTCTTTATGGCAGTGGCGGATTTCTACAGGAATGCCCGTCAGGATGAGATCTATAAGGATCCGCTCGTAGTGAAAGTGATCCAGTATTTCTGGGAGCATCTCAGCCAGGAGATCACATTGGCGGCGATTCTTCGGGAATTCTCGGTGAATAAGAACAAATTGAACGATGCATTTAACAAGGAAGTGGGCATGTCATGTATGGCCTATCTGGAGCATTTACGGATCGCCATGGCGAAGAAAGCACTTCAGTTCCATAAGGATTCGGTCAGTGAGGTCAGCTTTCATTGTGGATACAGTGACACCAATTATTTCTCGAGAGTGTTCAAGAAGCATACAGGTATGACACCGACCGAGTTTAAGAATAATATGGATGGCCTGTGCTGATAATCCTTGTATTTGTGCTCATGTTTCTAACCTCATGTCGTCTTTATACATTACACTCGAAACAAAGACGTAAAGGGAGGACAGATTATGAAAAAGCTCTGTATTCTTGCAGTTTCGATCGTGCTGGCAGTATCCGTGTTTTCCGGATGTGATAAGAAAGGTGAATCCTCTTCGGAAGAAGCCACAAACCCGGTTTCAGTGGAAGAAACGCAGCGTAAGACGGAAAAAGAGGTCGTCCGCGTATCACAGGGTATGCTGCCGCAGGTCATCGAGAAGAATGTGACGTACGTGCAGAAACAGAAAGACGGACCATGGGAGGTCGAAAGTTCCGAGATCACGAACTGGGGATGGGAAGAAGACTTCGTCATTACAGATACGGCCTGGGTTATGGAAGCGAAGGACGCGACCTCGCTCTGCACCTACGTGAATTCCGTTTTCGCGGGAAAAGAAGCGACGCTCTATCTATATCTGCGGGATTATCTGGTGGGCGGAAATCCGAGCATCGATAAAGAGGCCGACGGAACACCGAAACTGGATATATCCCTGAATATGGTATGCGATATCATCTTCGAGTGCGAAGGAGAGAAGTTCTATTTCGAAGAGATCAAGATCTTGGGAGCGGTCGTGTATGAGGAGGGAACGACCATATTAAAGTTCATGGTCGACGGACAGGATGAAGAACTTCGTGTTCCTTCCGATGTAAGAAAGAGCACCTGGGAAGAATTTGTCGCGGCGCTTCCTTCGCCTGAGGATCAGATGCGTGCCCAGTCCCAGTCCTATATCTATGATGTCGCGTTCTCTTCTCTTCCGTCATTTACCGTTACGTCGAAGAATCTGACGGACTATGTTTGGGACGATAAGATCACGAATACGAAATACGGAGAGAATCTGTCGCCTGAACTGACATGGGAGAAAGTGGACGGAGCGACGATGTATGTCGTGATCATGATCGACGGGAACTGGCTGCATATGGATGTATATACGACGGAAACGTCGCTAGCGGAAGGGAGCATAGGTAAAGGTACCGCAGGGCAGCAGTATGTGGGACCCTATCCACCGTCCGGTACACATACCTACTCGGTGTTCGTATTCGCACTGAAAGCAGAGATGGGATATGTCGAGATGCACTTCGATGCCGGAAGCAATGTGATCGATAAGATCTATAAAGGCCTTGATACCGATAAGGACGGGAATGCCGGAAATGTCCTTGCTTACGGAAGACTGGACGGAAACTATACACATAAAGACTAGTGCAATGATATAATACATTCAGGATGGATTGATGAGGCGGACCGGGCCGGACAGGAGATAGCACCTGTTCAGAGATTCCGGCCCGCCTCGTTCTTTATGGAAAGGAAGGTTCGGTATGGTGAAGCGAGGGTCCCCAAAGAGCGGGAAGTATCTTTTCTCTTTTCTGACGATGATTCTGATGGCGGCTGTTCTCGCCGGGTGTCATGCCTATGATGGTCTGTATGAACAAAACGGTGATTTTACGGTCAAGTATAATCAGCAGAAGCAGTTTGCCACAGTCGTGGAATGGAAATGGGATGGAGATCTCGGGAATACAGTCATCGAAATACCGGATGAAACGGATGATGGTGTCGTGATCGATGGCATGGGAGGTGTCCTGGGATCGAATGCTCCCAGGCTTGTATTCTTCGTGAAGACAGGCGACGAAGTGGAATGGAAGGGAACAGATCCTGCAAACTATAAAGATGTGAACGTGTCGTTCGACGAGGTGGTATTCACCTTGAAGATCGGTAAGAACGTAGAGAAAGTGTGGATGAGTTATTCCTCGGAGGAGAGTCAAGGCAAAAACTATATTCCTGTGGTGCAGGAAGATGGAAGTGTGATCTTTTACCATGTATTCTTCGAAGTAGAGTGTTCCACCGAGAACAAGAAGTATTATTCCAAGAACGGGAAACTCTACGATACGAAGAGTAATAGCAAAGTGGAAGGGATCAGCTATACGTCTGATTCATAAGAGGCATTCTGTGGAAAATCACCAAGTAGATGTAAGAGAGAAGAACAGGCGGTTCTATGACGAACACGTCGCGCCGATGATCGCTTCGGAATTCGGAGAATATGCATCCCGTATCGCGGTCGGACTGAGCGGGGAAGGTTCGGACTGCTTCGGCTTCGATGACGAGATCTCCAGGGATCATGACTTCGGAACCGGGGTATGCTTGTGGATCCCTTCTGAAGACATGGATGTGTATGGGTATGCCCTTTCTGCGGAATATGAGACGCTGGTCGCGAAGAAAGAACGCTCCTTCTATACAGAACGGCTTTCGGAGCGAAGAGGCGTCATGACGATCCACGACTTCTATTCGAATATTCTCCGCATCGACTGTGATACCAGATCCTGCACGATGACGGAACAGCAATGGCTGAATCTGGATCACGCCTGCCTCGCAACTGCCGTCAATGGCGAGGTGTATCGCGACGACCTCGGTGCTTTTACCGGATTCCGGGAATTGCTTCTCGGCTACTATCCGGAGAAAGTCTGGCGGATCCGGCTCGCGGAGAAGATGCATGATTATTCAGCGTCTCTTCAGGTGAACTATGCCCGTTGCATGACCCGGCGCGATACTGTCGCCGCGGAACTGTGTAAGGCAAAGGGGCTGGAAGCGGCGATGGAGCTGTTCTTCCTTCTCAAGAGAGTCTATCCGCCCTACTATAAATGGACCTATCGGGCGCTAAAGAAATTGGATGAGACGGGGCAGTTCGCGGCCAGGATCGAGGAACTCGCATCTCTATCCTGTGATCCCGAAGCGTGGGAAGATACGAAGTATCACCCGAACCGTCAGAATCTGAAAGACCGGATCGTCTGCATCTCGGAAGATATCGGTTATGATCTGGCGGAAATGCTGAAGAATCAGGGCTTTACGAAGCATATGAACCCATACCTTGAAGCGGATGTGAAACGGGTGCTCTCCGGTATGAACTGATACGTCAAAAGCCTTGAAAGCCCCATGGCTGTAATGTGTTCGAAATACAATATTCACAAAATAATAAAATATATTCATAAAATCGTGGTATTATAGTTTTGAGAAGGTAGGCCATACTGCCTGCTTTGTCATACCTTTTAAGTGTAGTTAAGGTATGCAAACTATAATAAAGAAGGGAGATAGTATCGATCAGTCCTGTTTATGAACGAATTGCCGGATGATGACAAGATGCGCGAATTGGAAGAACCTTCTGTATTGCCGGAGCCGGAAGCAGAAGAGACCGCAGAGCCGGATGACACACCTGTGACGAAACCTGAGGAGCCGGAGGAAGTAAAACCGGATGAACCGAAGGAAGTAGAGCCGGAACAGGCATCGGCGAAGAAGAAAAGGAAACGCAAGAAAAAAACGGCGAAAGACTTCGCCATCGAGTTTCTGATCAAGGTCGTTATTACGGCGGTCGTGGTCGCCGTGCTTCTGATATTCGTAGTAGGCATTCATGTCAATCACAGCCATTCGTCTTATCCGATGATCAAGGACGGAGATCTGGTGATCACGTATAAGCTTGGTAGAGCGCAGGCAGGAGAAGAGATCGCATACGAAATAGACGGACAGCTCAAGTTCGGACGGATCGTGGCCAAGGAAGGTGACGAGGTGGATATCACGGATTCGTACCTGACCGTTAACGGTTATGGCATTCTCGAAGATGTGGTATATCCGACGACCGCAGAAGGAGCCGTCATATCATTTCCGTATATCGTCCCGCAAGGTGCGGTGTTCGTTCTGAACGACTACCGTTCCGATACGGGGGATAGTAGAACATATGGGGCCATTCCCTTGTCGGATGTGGAAGGAGAAGTCGTTCTCATTCTGCGGAGACGGGGAATATAAGAAAAAATCATTTTTGAGGAGGAGAAAACAAAAATGAAAGCAAAATCTATTTTCAAACTGCTGTCAGTAGCTGTAAGCACGGGTCTGCTCACGGCTGCGATGACTCTGCCGGCTTTGGCTGTGGACGAGACACAGTACACGGCGGTGAACGGACATGAAGTATCCTTTAACAAGGTACTGATCGTGAAAGAGGATGCGAAGATCCCGAACGCGACATTTACATTCTCGACGGAACCGCTCGATGCAGATATCGATGCCGGGACGGATACGCTGGCCGTATATGCACTGGACGCTGATGTGGAGGATGTGGAAGTGACATTCGCACCCGATGATGATACCGAAGATGACGATCTGGACGGCTATATTCGTGCGACACAGGTCGTAACGATCGACCTTACCGAAGTGGAATTCCCCGAACCGGGCGTCTATCGATTCTACATTACAGAAAAGGATGTAGATGTTGAAGGTGTTCTCTACGATGTGGAACTGAACGATACAGATGACGCATATGAGGAAGGTGATGGAAATTGTGTCCGTACGCTGGATGTGTATGTAGAGGATGTCGGCGGAGATGATCCGGAGCTTCGGGTTACCGGATATGTGATGTATAAAGGCGAGATCACAGAAGGCCCGAGTAATGCTGCGGATGCTGCGACAGTCGGCAACGAGATCACTGGTGACGTGGTAATAGACGAGAACGGCATCTATGTCGCAGACAACACGGATACTGGTGATACCGGCGTTGCAGATGCCGAAAAAATCGACAACATTAAGAACCTCTATCAGACCAATGACATTACATTCGGTAAAGAAGTAATCGGCAATCAGGGTTCAAGAGACAAGTTCTTCCAATTCACCGTTACGGTCACAGATGGTGTGAATGATGAAGATGTTTTCCCGGTTGTACTGGATAATGCCGTTGCTGAGCCGGAAGGGAACAGTGCGACGATCTACGTTGCAGATGATATGGCAGCGGCCAATAATGTTGAAACGGTCACAGGTGGAGAACTGAAAGACGGTAAGGTATTCTATCTGCAGGATGGTAACTACATTACGATCCAGGGCCTGCCTCAGGGATGCGAGTATAAAATTGAAGAAGAGAAGGAAGATTATACTTCTGAAGACGGAATCAGTGCGGAACTCGCTTCAATCGATATCGATCCGGATACACAGGATAAAGAAGCTCTTGAAGATGATCCGGAAGGCACGATCGACGGTGAGGATATCTACACCGGTTTCACCAATGAGAAGAAGGGTATCATCCCGACAGGTATTCTGCTGAAGGTAACTCCGGTTATCGTGATCGGTCTGGTCGTGATCGCCGGCGCGGCATTCTTCATGGTTAAGAATGTAAGACGCAAGGTTGCCGAGGCCGGTGATGCGGAGGAAACGGAAGAGTAATCGGTGAGAAAAGCCCGTAAGTTCCGATGAAGACGTTCTGGAAGACGATGAACATCATATACGAGAAGATCATGCTCGGGATCTTTCTGATCGCGCTGCTGATCGTCGTGTATGCGCTCTACGATACCTGGTACGTGTTTGATCATGCGAATGACAAATCGTACCGGAACTATAAGCCCGATCGGGTCAATGCAGATTCCGTCAACGAGTCTCCGATCACACAGGATATGGTCGGATGGATCACGATCGATGACACGAATATTGATTACCCGGTCATGCAGGGCGAGGATAACACGGCATATCTGAACCGTGATCCGTACGGTCAGTATTCCCTGGCGGGCAGCATCTTCCTGGATTGCCGGAACAACAGAGCTTTTACCGATCCATACTCCGTTGTCTACGGGCATCACTTGGAATATGGCGTGATGTTCGGAGCACTGGATGAGTATCTCGACGAAGAATATCTAGAAGCCCACAGTCGTGGCAAGCTGCTGGTGGGCAGGGATGGCAAGGTGACCTACGATCTTCAGGTGTTCTATGCCATGGAGGCAGACGCGAAAGACGAGTTCATCTTCGATCCCGGAAACTATGAGGAACTGTATGCATTCCTCGAAGACAAAGGACAGGACACGAGCCACAGAATACTGTGTTTAAGCACCTGCGCCGGTGATGTCTCCTCCACGAGGATCGTGGTATTTGCATACATATTAGACGTGAAATAAGGAGAGAAGATCTTGAGGAACATGGCTAAGTTAAATCATTTCTTGGCAAAAGCACTGATGCCTCTGGTGGCACTGTGTCTGGTGTTCTTCTGCGCTTTTTCTCCGGTATCGGCTTCCTTCTCCTATAAGCCGATCGTGGCGGATGTGCCTTTTACATGCGTGCGGGCAGAAGTGGGAGAGGACGAAACATACGAATTTGTCATCGAGAAACTGGATGAGTCGTCACCCGTTCCGGAGAAAAATGAGATCTCCATCAAGGGTTCGGGAAACGGCAGCTTCTCTGTGAAAATCGATGAACCCGGAACATACCGGTATAAGGTATTCGAGAAGACCGGGAAGAACAGTGACATCGTATACGATGAGACCGTGTACATCGTCACATTGTTCGTAACGAATAACGATAAGGGTGACCTGGAATATCAGGTGATCCTCAGCAAGGACGACATGGTTAAACCGACGGAAGTGAAGTTTGTCAATCAGGCGGCAAGAAAGCCGGATAAGCCGGATAAACCGGACACGCCACCGGTCGTGAAGACCGGAGATTTGAGTCAGACATGGCAGGGAGCCGGATGGGCTTTCCTCATCATGGGCGCATTTTTACTCCTCCTCGCGCTCTATAATCTGTGCCTGACCGGCAGAAGGTCCGATTCGGGACATTCCGGGAACTATCGCGGACAGACCGGATCGCGTTCTTACCGCGTCCTTACAGGCAGACATGCGAAGAACTTCCGCCGGATGATCGGTGTCATTCTTGTGCTTGCCAACCTGGTGAGCTCCACCGGTATGGTGCTTGCGAAAGAATCTTCCGACGAGACCGAGACGGAAGATACGACTATAACGGAAACGGAAGAACCCTCAGAGGAAACGACAGAGGAAACGACAGAGGGAACGACAGAGGGAACGACAGAGGAAACAACGGAGTCCGAAGATCTGACGGAGGGCACAACCGAGGGAACAACGGAAGGCCCGACTGACGCTTCTACAGAAAGTACGACAGATACTACTACGGAAAGTACAATAGATACTTCCACGGAAAACACCTCGGAAGAGTCATCGTCCGAAGAGACGGATCCTTCCGCTCCGATTCCGACAGTGAAGGTATTCGACGCAGCGGACTATTCGGTAACCGTCAGTTATGGCGCGGAAACGGGTATCCCCGAAGATGCGGAACTCGTTGTCAGGGAAGTCATGAGCGAAGCCGAGTATGATGAGTACTATCAGCAGCTCACAGATCTTATGGATGAATCGGATGTCGGATATGCCCGTTTCTTCGATATCTCCCTTGTGAAAGACAACGTGGAATGCGAGCCTGCTTCCGGCACTTCAGTTTCTGTTACGATCACGATTCAAGAGCAGCTCCAGGAAGAGGTCTCCGTTGTCCACCTTCCGGATGAAGATGAAGTGGCTGTGGTTGAGAATGACACGATAAGTACAGATGAAGGTACGGAAGTATCCTTCGAAGCGGAAGGATTCTCGGCCTACGCGATCGTCACCGGCCCGCAGCCCGAGGCGGTCGGCTGGTTCCGGATAAGGAGCGTGGCAGACCTGAAGGCCTGGGCACAGAAGAACCCGGCAGAGGGACTGTATATCTGCCATCCCAACGGGTACTACTTTAAGAATTCTTCAGGAAATGCGGAAACCGGCAGAACGGGCATCAAGAAGACGAAACCGGCAAGATCTGCACCGAACGAGACGACGGATGCCGCCTTCTATTTCGAACTTGTTCCGGGAACGGAAGACCAGTTCTACGTATACTGCTATGCCGACAATGGCACGACGAAACAATACGTCTATAACGGCGGGAATAACAGTCTTTCCTTTACGACGGATGCGTCGCAGAAGACTGCTTTTACCGCATCTTGCGATGCCAACGGCGTATTCAGCATGAGAAACGGCGACTGGTACTGGAACATGAAGGGCGGCAACGGCGGTGATTACTTCTGCTCCTATAATAAAGCCGGTGATACGAATAACAGACTCTATTTCCAGTATCACGAAGATATAGCATCGGATCCGTATGCGCTGGATGGTCAGTCCTATGGTCTGCTGTACTATGTTACGGGCCTGAAGGGTAAGGCGATGATGGCGACCTCGTCGAACGGCAACAGTCTCGAGGCGCAGGTCATGACCGTGATGCAGAAATCGAGCGGCAGCTCCGACAGACTCTTCGTTCCGCAGAATGAGGATCTGCCGATATGGACGTTCACGTGGGTGTCGGACGATCTGTACTATATCTCCGCACAGGTTGACGGAGCCGAGAAATATCTTAATGTGACGGCAAGCGGTGTGACAATGGTCGATGCTTCGGACAGACAGGCACTCCAGGTCGTTCCGGGCTCAGGAAATGACGCCGGGAAGATCCGGATATTGTCGACAGATGGTCACACGGTCGGCTACAGCGGAAGCACCAGCGAAGGATTCGTTCACGATGGAACGGGCAGTATGCTTCATCTTGTGAACAAGACCGAACTGGATCAGGAATATGAGCAGGTGTACACCGCGCAGAAGAAGAGTGTCTCTGAGGTGACGAGCGGACAGAAGGTCATCGTGTACACACGTGTGTGGAATGATGACAAGAAGGTTTATGATTTCTTCGCAATCGATAAGGATGGCACACTCGTTCCCTGCATAGAAGACGGTGATGTGATCGGATGGATCGGAAAAACGGAGAATACCCTGCTTTGGGATTTCACGGACTATAGTGAAGGTCAGGCGATTCCCAATCACTTCTATGAACTCTATAATGAAGCATCCGGTAAGTACATCGCACCACAGCTGGATGGACAGATCCTGTCGGACGAGACGATCGGTATCCATCTGGCCGGAAGAGAGAATAACGACTATGGTACCACGATCAAGGCGTGGGATGAGTCGGGCTTCGCGTTCGCCCAGCTGGCAGCCAACAGTGAGGGTACGAGCGTGATCAGCATACTGACTTCCGATGAAGACAGGATCGATCTCGATGAGAAAGAAGAATTCTTCTTCGCAGTCATCGATGATGTCTTCGATGATGAGGTCCTGGAACCGGTTCCGACCATCGACAACGACGTGTACGGTATCAAGATGGCCATGGTGGATTTCAAGGGACCGACGGTGAATGTAAACAATACCACTTCTACGAAGATTCAGAACGATATTCTCGGACATACCAAGTGGGATGCGGCACATGCCTACGAGCCAACGCAGGGCATTCTCGAGACGAACCTTCAGGAAGACGGGTATCCGCGTATTGCAGATGACCCGACGAAGTCTCTGGCCGCTCTCTTTAACGGAACGAATGCCAATGCACCGAGACGTGAAGTGAACCATCTGTTCCTGGAGTCGACATATAATTCCTCCGGATACTTCGTGTATGAAAGCTCCCAGAACTACGCGTATCTGCAGGATAATAATGATTTCATCATTTATCAGGAACTGGGTTCTTATGACTCCGGCGGAAACAAGAATACACTGAAACATGGACAGTTCCTGCCGTATAACGATCTGAAGAAAGATGAATTCTGCACGACGAATTCACAGAATCTGTATTCGATAACAGGACAGGTGCTGCCTGAGGCGGATCCGAGAAAATATGAACGTCTCCATGCCATCGATGGTGCGGTGAATCTGTACTTCGGCATGGAGCTGGAGACATCTTTCGTCCAGACTCCGAGTGGACACGACGACTGGGGTCACGACATCATCTACCAGTTTACGGGTGACGATGATTTCTGGCTCTATGTAGATGGTGAACTGGTGCTCGATCTTGGCGGTATCCACAGTGCCATTTCCGGAAGCGTAAACTTCTCCACAGGAGAGGTCGTCGTAGCGAATCAGCCGCCGACGTCACTTCGTGAAGTGTTCAGAAGCAATTACGAAACAAGGGGATACTCCGAATCCGAGATCGAAGCGATGCTCGAGGATAAGTTCGATTATAATCCCGATACCGGTACGTACACATTTAAGGATTATACCTTCCATACCATGAAGGTGTTCTACATGGAGCGCGGCGGTGGTGCTTCCAACCTCCGCATGAAGTTCAACCAGTCGTCGGTCAAGCCGGAGACGGTGCTCTTCGGTAAGGAGATCGAGGGAACACAGACTGTGTCTTCTGCGAATGC
>JAEEGL011316128.1_pt1 | contig 18801 bp, 17 predicted proteins | sample 9134231 | NCBI WGS metagenome assembly JAEEGL01 (sample SAMN16246548, study PRJNA631951) | gut metagenome | biome: gut microbiome; feature: rumen; material: fiber-attached | host: Bos | place: Iran: Karaj | collected 2018-10 | reverse complement strand
TCATCTACTTTAACTTGTAAAAAGATACTGTAGTATGATGACATATTAATAACTTTTACTTTCTTGAATTGAGCTTCTTTAATTTTTTCAAGCTCTTTTTCTATTTCTTCTTTAACTTCAGTATTTTCTTCATCGTTTGTAAGTATTCCTCTAATATTAGGTATGATTATTTTTATTGATGTGTAGAATACATATAAAGACATACCTAAACTTCCTATTTTATCGACATTTATAAAAGTTGGAATATATTCTTCAAAAAAGGCAAATGCAAGTACTACTAAAACTACACATGTTGAAATAAAATCTGCCCTTGATTCTTTAGATGCTTCTATCATTAATTCACTTTTATATTCTTTTCCAAAATGTTGTAATAAACTGACAACAATCATTTTTAGAACAAGTACAATTAATAACACTAAGGCTATTTTTATACTAGGCTTGAAAATTCCTTCAAAAAAGAAGAATTGGTATAGTATGAAAATACCAATTAAGAAAAGTAATACACCTGACAATAGGTTAGCTAAATAATAAACTTGTCCATAACCAAAAGGATATGTTTTATTTGCTCTTCGTTTTCCAACTTTATTTGCAATTATACTAGTAATATCAGTAAAAAAGTCCATAAATGATTGAACTGAATCTGCAATTAAAGTTGAAAAAGAGAATATAAGTCCAGAGACTAGTTTTAAAACAGCTACAATAAAATTAAAAATAGCTGTTACAATTATTATTTTGTTTTCTTTCATTCGCATTTCTCCATAGATTAATTTTAGTTAATAGGTTAATTTAATTATATAGTATAACTATAAAATTTAAAATATGAATATTTTTTTATATTTTAACAAACAATTATTTGAAAAATAACCTGTTTGATTTTTTATAATATTATATATATACTAATTAAATAGAATAAAAGGAGTAATAATATGAAAAAAGGTGTTGTTAAATCAGTTCTTTTTACAGTTTTCCTTTTAATTATTCTTAGTTTATCAGTATTTGCAGCAAGTATCAATGTTACTAAAGAAAAACTAGATTTTAAGGGAACCAAAATTAAGATAAGTTCTGATGTGGGAATTTATAAATTAAACATTTATAAAAAAGCCGCAAACGGTAAGTTTATATTATTTTATCAAAATAAAACTGAAAACATAACTTCACTTGAAGTTTTTATTCCAAGAGAAATTCTTTCAACTTCAAGTAAGACAGAAATAGTTGTAGTTGGTTATGATAAAGATGGAAATAGAATATCTGGAAATCATACAATAGATCCAATACCAAGTCCAGCTCCAATTAATCCATCTGAAACAGCAACACCATCATCTTCAACAAGCCCTGTACCAACAAAACCAACACCATCAACAAGTACAAGTACTAGCCCATCAACATCTAGTTCACCAAGCACATCACCTAGTACATCACCAAGTGCTTCACCATCAACTAGTACAGACCCATCGGTACAACCAACTTCTATAAAGTTGAATAAAAGTTCTTTAACACTAACTATTGGTGAAACAACCAGTGCAACAATTAAAGCTACAGTGGATCCTGCAAATGCAGATCAAACAGTCACATGGACATCTAGTAAACCAGAAGTTGCTAAAGTAGATAAAAATGGAAAAGTAGTAGCTGTAAAAAAGGGAACTACTACAATTACGGCCACAACTAAAAATGGAAAAAAAGCTACATGCAAAGTTACAGTAAAATTAAAGACTATTAGTAAAACTTTAAATTCTAAAAATTGTAAAAGCTTAGGAAAAATGGACACAGCAGAAGGCTGTACTATTTTACAATCACTATGTGTTACTCCTAAATACTATGTTGTAAATAATATAAAAAGCGGAAATAGCAAATGTGTTGTATCAACAGTTAAAAAGAATTCTACAAAAGTAGTTCATAGAATGTCAGGTAATTTCTATCATGCAAATGGAGCAACATATAATCCTGATGATAAATGTGTTTATGTTACGCATATGACAAACAAAAAGGTTTCAAAAATAAATGAAAGTAATCTAACATCAGGATCGTTATCTAGAAAAGTATTGACATTCCCTGCATCAAATTCAGGAATTGCTTATGATAGTTATACTAAAAGATGGGTTCTAAAAAGTGGTACAAGTGTAAATATTTATAATAAAGAATTAAATAAAAAGTTGAAAAACTTTTCAGTAGTAAAACATACAGGTCAAGACTGTGGTGTATACAAAGGTTTAATGCTTTCAATAGATTATGTTGGAGGCGGAAATAATGATATACACATTTATAATATTCTAACTGGTGAACATTATGGTAAATATCACATCACTCTTTCAGGAGAACTTGAAAGTGTTGACTATGATGAAACTAATAAATGTTTTGTTATGGGATTCAATTCTGGTGGTACAAAGCTTTATACAACAACATCTATTAATTTAGATAAATATGTGCCAAGCTTATAAAAATAAAATAAAAAAGAAGCATACATAAACTTTGTGTGCTTCTTTTTATTTTATTAATTATTGTTTTCTGTTTAAATCATAAGCGTCTCTCTTAATAGTTATTTCATATACCATTTTTTCTCCTGTAGGAGCTTCAAGAGTAAATTCTGTTTTACCAGCTTTTACAACTTCTGCGTGAAGAAACCAATCTTCAACTTGCTCATTATATACTATATTAAGTTTCCCAAAACTTTCATCTGCAAAATAAGCTTTATATGTATCATCAAAAGGATGTTCCTCATTATTTGATAGAAAATCAGTTGAATAAACATATGGATGAGTTATTCCCCAAACAATCAAAAAACCAATCAACAAACAACTTATAATTAATCCTGTAATTCTAATCTTTTTATTTTTAAATATATAAAGTGGATAAAAGATTAAAGTGACACCACAGAAAATTGTTGTTAAAAGGTGTCTTGGGAAAGAAAAGATAGTAGTTACAAAGTATAGGCCAAAAGAAAGGCTAAGAAGTAGTAATATTGGGATAAGTATTAATAATCCCCACCACTTATCTTTTTTCATAAGATAACCAATAAAGCCCATTGGAAGACAAGCTACAGTCCACATAAACCAATATTTATAGTAAGTAATAAACAAATGAGAATGATTAATTACATCTTGAACAAGATAAACAATCGGTTGGCTTATTAAGAAAAACACAAAACATTTAAGAGCTGAATCTATTTTAGATTTACTATGCATGATAATAAGAATACCAAATAAAATCCATACTTCAAATGTTGCTATAATATCACTAAAAGATGTATCTTTAGCGACTTCAAGCATAGCCATAATAGCTGTATATACTCCTGCAATGATAGCAAATATAATAAGTTTAGGCCAAGTAAGATTAAACTTAGATTTTTTTTCTTCTTCCATTTTTTTCCTCCTTAATTTGACTTAGATTATATAACAGAAAGTAGAATTTGAAAACTAATAAAGAACATATTGATGAATAAATAAATTTTTAAAAGAATCTTTATAATTAGCATCTTATAGTGTATAATATTTAAGAATTATTCTTATTTTTAAGGAGAAAAAAGGGAAATGAAACTAGAAGAATTAAAATGTAAAAATTGTGGGGCAATAATTGAAGTTGAAGAAAATGCAAAAAATGTCACATGTAAGTATTGCAACACAACATTTAAGATAAAAGATGAAGACAAAGTAGATCCTAGAAAACAAGGATACGAATTTGAAAAAGGCAGGATGGAAGCACAAGAAGAACAATTTAGAAACAACATAGAAAATCTTGGAGAATTTAATAATATTGCAAGAAAAGCATTAAATGAAGTGTTTCCAATATTTAAAGTTTTTAGAATAGTTATAATAGTATTTGTTATAGCAGTGTTTGGAATTGTAATATTTACAATGATAAGTTCTTTTTCAGGATTTAAGAGTGCTCGTGATAGATCAGAAAAAATTCTAAATGAACACTCTGTTTATGAAAATAGGTTAGAAGAAAGAGCAGAAAATATTTTAAATAATTTCTAACAAGTAGGGGGAATAGTATGAAAAAAATAAAGATACCAGTAGTACTTATTGTTCTTATTATTTGTATTTGTATATCAATAACTTTAGGAGTTTTTAAAAAGAATGATAATAAACAAGAAAACTCAAATACAGCAAAAGAAGAAACTCAAGTAGATTTATCGAAGTTAGATAAATATATTGGAGAAAAAATAAGTAATGAAGATGCAGCTGAACTTATAGAAATTATAAGACGTGATTATGAACAATATTTAAATAATTCTTCAGAAACAGGAAAAGCAAACAGTGCAGAACTTATTATTTATTTCGACTTAAATCCTGCAGAAGATAATGTTGTAAAAGAAAGTATTTTAGATATGATTGATTCTTATATGGAAACAAGAGAAAAAGATAAAGATTATGGCTATTTTAAAATATCTCAGGGTGTAGATGAAAAATATGGACAATATATAGATATTGAAAAAGTAAGAGAGATGACTAATGAACAATTAGAAAGTGTTGTCGGATATGAAGAAAAAGATAGTATTCTAGATTCTATAGAGATTACTGATATAGATGGCACAAATTATAAATTTGAATACAATAATGAAACTTTTAATGTCCAATATACAACTGATAATTGGAAAATAATAGATTCGTATAAAATAACAAATAAAAAAGATATGATTGTTATATGCAAAAAGCTAATTGAAATTCATCCTATTCATGGTGCAGATATGCAATCTTTCAGAACACCAGAAGATATGGCTGAAGAATGGTTAGCTCACAATTTAGCATATAAGATTCTTCCTGAAACAAGTAAATGGAGAGCAAATGTAAAAGATGTTGATTTAGATCCTAAAGATCAAGGAAAAAGCTTGTTTGAAATGTATAAAGAAAGAACAGGAAAAGATTTTTCATTAGAAAGTCTAAGTGAATAAATGAAAAAATAATTTTAAAAGCAGAAGGAAAACCTTCTGCTTTTTGATTTTGACACGAAAATGATAATAAAAAATAATGAAATCTTAATTGTGCTGTAATAATCCATGTAACCCTTGAAATTTAAAAGAAAACGAGAGGTTTTAGAAAAAAGACTAGGATTGAGAGTATTAATTATTATTGATAAAATATAAGTGTTAAAATGGCTGAATTACCAAGACAAGTTCATTTTTAGAGAGGGAGTGATTACATCAAAACGCTTAAAACAAAACTTATAATAGCTGGCATTATTGCAGTATTAGTTATGATTGTAGCTGCTATTTGCGAAGTGTTTAATGTAGGACCTACTCCTAAGAAAAACCCTGTAGAGATAAGGCTGGAAGCTCATAGAAAAGAATACTCTACAGAGAAAGATAAAACTGTAATTCCAGGGGAAAAAATACAATTTGTAGCTAGAGTTTATAACAAAGGAATTGATTGCTATTTAAGAATAGGTATTAAATTGATAGACAAAAACACAAATGAAGTTAGATATTTAAATGACCTAAATAAAGATTTAGAAAAGCATGGTGATTACTATTACTTAAATAGAGTTTTTAAAGCAAAAGAAACAATTGATGTTTTTAAATCATTTACAATACCAGAAGATATTAGAGAAAAAATAGATAGTAATGAATTAGAACTAGAAATTGTAGCACAAGCAATACAAGCTAAAGACTTTGAACCAGATTATACTTTAAAAGATCCTTGGAAAAATATAATACCTGAGGATAATACTAAAAAAACTTACTATATTCTAGATAGTCTAGAATTAGAAGAAGATAAAAAAGAAGAAAATCAAGTTGATTTATCCATTATTATTTTTATAATTTCTGCTATTTGCTTAGTTAGTATAATGATTGCATATGGCATAGAAAAGAAGAAAAATGAGGATAATAATGTTTAAAATAAAAAAATTTATATAAAAAGGAGGACACAAAGGATGAGCAAGAAAAAATTAGTAGGAGTAGCTATAGTACTTGCTTTAATACTATTAATAGGAGGAGTAATTGCATACTTTACAGATGTTACAGACCCAGTTACTAACGTATTTACATTAGGTGATAAAGTAGATATCGAACTAACAGAGACTGCATGGCCTACAGCTTCAGCAAATGCTTTAGGAATGCACCCTGGTGCAGAGGTTAATAAAAACCCAACAATTAACAATGTATCTACAACAACACCAGCATATGTATTTATGAAAGTTACTGTACCATACTATGACAGTAATGCTGATGGAACAGTAGATGCAGCTTTATTTAGCTACAATGTTAATAGTGGTTGGACAGAAATAAAATCAACATTAGATACAGACACAAAATTCTGTACAAAAGTTTACGCTTATGGAACAGATAGCGCTATGACAACACTTGCAGCAAATGCAACTACAGGAGCTTTATTTGATAAAGTAACACTTGTACCAACATTAACTGCTACTCAAAAAGGAACAGCTCCAGCAAATCCAAATATTGATGTTAAAGCATATGGTATTCAAATCGATAACCTAGGAGATGCTGATACACCAACAGAAATATTTGCATTATTTGGAAACAACTAGTTTTTTAGAAAAGGCGTAAGAATATGGATAGTTTAATAAAAGTCATCAAGGTATTTGTAAATACCTTGATGACACTAATCCTAATAATAGGGATATTATTTATTTTTTTGTATGTAATTGGAATTGAACCTTTTGTTGTTGAAAGCGGCTCTATGGAACCGTCTATTCATGTTGGAAGTTTATGTTTTATAAATAAACATTACGACTATGAAAAAATCAACGAAAATGATGTAATTGCATTTGAAATTCCAACAGGAATAAAAGTTACTCATAGAGTTGTAAGTAAATCAGAAGATGGACTTCAAACTAAGGGTGATGCTAACGAAACAGAAGATGGAATTATAACAACAAAGGACAACTACATAGGAAAAAGTATGTTTTCAATTCCTAAAGTAGGATTCTTAGTTAAAGCAACACAAACACTAAAAGGAAAAATAGTTTTAGTAACAATTATTATAGTTCTTTTAGTTGCTGCTTTATTTGTAGGAGAAAACAAAAAAGGAAAAAGATATAAAGAAACAAACGAAAAGAAGGAGTAAAAATTGGCAAAAGGAAGGAAGAGGGGCAGACATTATGCTGCTAGAGCAAAGATTAATTTAATATTGACTAATCCTCGAGCAATTTTGATTTATATATTTCTAGTTGCGTTTTTATTATCAAGGCAAGGAATATGGGCTTATTTTACAGATATTAAAACAGCTACAAATAATTTTTCAATAATTGCTACTTATGTTGTTTCATTTGATCCTAATGGTGGAGAAGGAAACATGGGAAGCCAAACTATTTCTTATAACTTTCCTACGCCATTAGAAGAAAATACTTATACAAGAGAAGGATATACTTTTAATGGGTGGAACACCCAAGCAGATGGTTTAGGTACTTCTTTTCAAGATATGCAACAAGTATTAAATATTGATTTTCCCGATATAAACAACATCATTCTTTATGCGCAATGGAAAGAAGATACTGATGCTGTTGCGATAACAAACGGAGTATATTATAACACTTTACAAGAAGCAATAGATGCTGTTCCAGATGATAATACACAAACAACAGTAACCCTTTTAAAAGATGTTAGCGAAAACCTAATAGTTAATGCTGGAAAAAATATAAAATTTGTTCTAAATGATCATACAATTTCAATTGAGATTGATCCAATATTTGAAATTTATGGAATAGTAGAAATAAATGATGGAAAAATACTTAAAACAGGAGTAAATACAGCAGCAGTAAATGTTAATGTTGGAGGAACATTATTTGTTAAAGGCGGACAGATTATAAATACTTCAGAGGGTGGAAAACAAGCCATATATAATCTAGGCGGATCTGTATACATATCAGGTGGATATATTGAAAATGCATGTAAACCTGAAACTTCTGGAACTAACAAAAGAGGAGCTGTTCATAATAAAAACGGACTTATGGTTATAACTGGAGGCTCTATAGTTGCTAAAAATTACATAGGTGTTCAAAATGAAGCAGATTTAATAATAGGAACTAAAGATGGTAATCCTGATCCATCAACTCCTGTAATCCAAGGTGGTACATATGGACTATCTAATACAGTTATAAGTAATCAACATGAGTTGCCAGCAGAACCAATAATTTTTGATATGTATAATGGAACCTTAAAAGGTAAAATATCTGCAACTGATGATGAAACTCTAATTGCTGATAAAGAAGATGGATATGTGTTAGCACATAGAGGAGAAACAATAGATGGAAAAGTTTATGTAGCTGCTTATTTAGCATTAGAAACAAAGACAGTTACATTTAATCCAAATGGCGGACAAGTGGAAGAATCATCAAGAACAGTTGAAACAGGTCATCCTATTGGAAGCCTTCCAATTCCACACTATACAAATAAAGAATTTGTTGGATGGTATACTCAACAAACTGGAGGAACAGAGGTAACACCAACAACTAATATTACTGATGATATTACAATTTATGCACATTGGAGTGATCCTGTAGTTTGTATGGTTAATGGAACCGAATATCCTTCAGTAAATGAAGCTATTAGACATATACATAATCATACTCAAGCAACAATAACAATTATGAGTGATTTAGAATTAAATACAGCTGATAAAATTACAGTAGGTAATAATAAAAACATAATTTTAGACTTAAATGGTCATACAATACAAAATAGAGCAGGACAAAATTTACCACTTATAGAAAATAGTGGAACATTAGAAATAATAGGAGGAACACTAAGAACAAGTGCAACTCAAGGTGCTATAAACAACAAAAATGGAACAGTTACTATAAATGGAATAACTGTTGAAGCCACAGGTGCAAGACAAGCACTTTATGTTGAAAAAGGTACAGCTAATATAATAGGAGGAGCAACCTTAAGTTCAGCTGCTGCTGATAGAGCTGCAATTCAAACATTAGCAAATGGAACTATTAATCTTATAGATGGTACTATTATTTCAACAAACCAAAACGCAGTAGAAAACGCTGGAACAATTAATATTGGAACAAAAGATGGTGTTATTAATACTAATACTCCAATATTAATAGGCAAAAAGAATGGTGTTAATAAAACAGGTGGAACAGTTAATTTTTATGATGGAACTATAAAAGCTGTAAGAGAAACAATAGTTGGAAATGTAAATGATATTGAAGCTAACAGCCATAGACAACCGGACTTTGAAATTATAGATGGCATAACATATGTTACTGAATTTTTAGTATCTAATAATTAATAAATGAATAATAAAAAAAGCTTGAAGCGATTTGCTTCAAGCTTTTTTATTTTAACCTAGTTTTTAACATGCTTATTTCTAATATAGTCACCATTAAATTCACTTTCTAATATATCCATGTGCAATTTATCATAGTATTTACCATTTAAGAATATTTCTTCACGGCTAGCACCTGCATCTTTAAAACCACACTTTAAATAACACTTATGTGCTCTTTCATTAACTGATAATAAATCAAGTCTAATACTGTGTAAGTTCATATATCTAAAGCCATATTCAAGAAGCATTTGAATAGCTTCTGTACCATAGCCATTATCTCTAAAGTCTTTGTCACCTATAAAAATACCAAGAACAGCACTTCTTTCAATCCAATTAATATGTTCTAATCCTAAAGTGCCAACAAGTTTATCAGTATTTAATTCAACAATATTAAAATTTCTTTTATCTTGATCTTTAGCAGAATTTTCAAGATATTCTTTTTCACCTAGAGGAGTAACTATCATTGCAGTTCTACCAGTAAAATCTGTAACTTCTGAGTCGTTCATCCATTCGGTGAATTTTTCAACCTCTTCTGGACTTACATCTTTAGGAGATAAATAGATTCTATCACCAATTAGTTTTTTATAATAACTCATAATAAATGTCCTCCTTTTACAGAATAATAACATAAATATAAAAACAAATAAATCAATTATTGAAAAAATATTTGCTATTAAATATAATAATTATATTAAAATACTAAGGAAATAAAAATATGAAAGAAAATAAGTTTTTTATTGTTAAAATTGGAACATTTTTATTCATACTTTTACTATTATTCAGCCTTAGAAGCTATGCTTTAAAAGTAGAAGTAAAAGCTGAAGAACCTGATTATAGCGGTGGAGCTAAAGTCAAGATTTCAGCAGATGAAAATATGAAAAAAATTAAAATCTATAAGAAGATATCCAACAACCAATATATCTTATTTTATATTGGAAAACCTAAAGCAAAAGAACTAACGATTGTAGTTCCAAATAGCAAATTATCAACAGAAAGCAAAACAGATATAAAGGTTGTAGCATATAATGACAAAGGAGAAAGTGCTACTAGCGATGGAAGTATAGACAAAGTAAAACCAAGAGTTAGCATGAATCCAGAAGAAACTGCAAAGCCATCTTGGTCACCATCTCCAGTGCCAACTAAACCAACCCCAACGACAAGTGCAAGTGCGAGTGCTTCTACTTCACCTAGCGCATCACCTAGTTCATCTCCTGCCACAAGTCAAGAACCAGAAACATCTGCTCAACCAGTAGATGGGGCACCTATGGATGTTACTCCTGGAAAAACAGAGCAAGAATATAATGGGATGAAATATTATCAAATAATTCCAGATGATCCGGTAGAAAATATGCCGCTTATAGTATTTCTTCATGGAGATGGAGAATCAAAGAATTTTAAAAGTGTGGGATCACTTCCTATAACAAAATATGTTGAGTCAAAAAAAGCTTATCAAGCAGGAAAATTTGTATTTATAGCACCACATCAAAGTAAATATAGTTGGAACAGTGATGGTACTGTAAAAACATTAATGGCATTAATAGAAAAAGTTTCAAAAGATTACAAAATAGATAAAAATAGAATAATCCTAACAGGTATGTCTAGAGGTGGAATAGGAACATGGTATATTGCAAATAAATATCCAAATTATTTTGCAGCTATAGTACCAATGAGCGGTTCATCATCAATTAATGGAAATAACTTCGTAAACACACCAGTATGGGCAATAGCAGGAAGTGCAGAATCAAACTACATAACAAATATGAAAGCAAATGTAAATAAAGTTAATAAAGCAGCAGGAAAAAATATAGCCAAAATGGAAATTGTTAAAGGAGCAACTCATAGTACAATTCAACAATCATATAAGAGATTAGAACTATTCCAATGGATGCTTGCACAAGGTAAGAAACAAGCAGCAAATAATAATGCAAACAATGACACAAACAATAATACAAATAATAATTCAGATAATTCTTCTAATAATAGTAGTAATCCAATAAATGTTGCACCTGGAATGACAGTTCAAAATTCTAATGGTATGAACTTTGTTCAAATTATTCCAGATAACCCTACAGAAAATATGCCACTTATAGTATTTCTTCATGGATCTGGAGAGATAGGAAATGTAAATGGAGTTAAGAATTTACCAATTACAACTTATGTATCAAGTAAACAAGCATATGCTGCTGGAAAATTCTTATTTATAGCCCCAGTATTAAATGGAGGACACTGGACAGATAGTGGCTCTGCAAATGCTACAATGAATATCATTGAAGAGGTTGCTAATAAATATAAAGTAGATAAAGGAAGAATAATCCTAACAGGTATGTCTAGAGGTGGGCATGGAGTATGGTATCTAGGTGCAACTCATCCAGATAAATTTGCAGCTATAGTACCAATGAGTGGAATATTTGGTATTAATCCAGCTAACTTAAAAGATATGCCTATATGGGCAATATGTGGTACTTCTGGAGAACTTGAAGAATACTTTAGACCAGTTATGACTAACCTAGTAAATCAAATAAAAGCTGCAGGAAATAAAAATGTAAAGTTAGAAGTAATTCAAGGAGCAACACATAATACAATTCAGGGATATTATAAAAGACCCGAATTATTTAAATGGATGCTAGAACAGAAAAAATAAATAAAATAAAAATCCAGACTTTAAGGTCTGGATTTTTTTATTTTACATGTGGTAAAAGATTTCCATCTTTATCAAAGACATTTCCACCATTTTCTATATAATAATCATATGTTTTAAGCATCATGTCATAATAAAATTCAACTGAAGGAGTGAAATTTTTTTCATCCATCATTTTTCTAATTTCTTCTGGAGTCTTATAAGCAATATCTATAACTTCACTAGGCTCCATTTTAACATCTTCTAAATTAACATCTTGATTTAGCCAAAACACATCAACAAAATCAAGTTCCCTTATGAATGATAAAACTAGAGTTAAGTTATCTTCATCAAGATCTACTCCAAGTTCTTCTTTGCACTCTCTTTTAACTGCAGCTAGTGGCGTTTCTCCAGCATCTACAGCGCCACCTGTGATTGACCATTGCCCAGGAAATACTTTTTTCGTAAAACTTCTTTGCTGAATTAAAAATTCACCTTTACTATTTCTAATCCAAAGGTGAACTGATTGTCTTAACTCTCCTCTTACACGGTCATATCTTTCTGTAACCTTATTTAAAGGCATTCTTTTGTTATCGAACCTATCGACCAATTCCATAAAAAATCCTCCTATAAATAATTATTTTAGATTACATAAAAAAGCGAACAGGAAAAGTATAACAAAAGAAAAAATAAAAGTCTATACTAAAAGCAAAAAAAGAGCGTAGCCACCTTACAAAGGCAGCCACGCATGGAAGATTTTTTGCTTTTTTAAGTAGTGTTTTTAGACTGTTTTAATATAGAGCTTGTATGTCAGCTCTGCGATATCCTGTCTCAAACCTTCTGCCTGACCAGGAGCACGCTCATACTCATAGAGCCAGACAAGAGCAGCTGCTCTCGGATCTTCGGCTTCACGCATCTTTTCAAAAGTCCTATACGGGTTGCCAGAGTTGAACTCATTGGCATCTTTTGAATAGAAGATGGCATTTAACTGTCCTGTAAAGGAAGTCAGTTCATACCCGTTTGCGTTTAGCCACTCAGCTATCATCGGCCATCTATCAGTAGAATCCCATTGGGCAAGCCCTTTGTGAGAGCCACCAATTAAAGATGAGTCAAACCTACACTCAGCGTAAAAGTTTCCTATCACACCTGAAGCTCCTGCGATTGAAAAGCCTTGTTCCAGAACCAAGTAATCCATGCCTCTAAAGGCCAGCTCGACATCATAATCAAGCGGAACATCATACTCGGAAAGAATCTGCTTAAGTTTTTCATCTCGCGTAGGAACTGTCTCTGCGGTTTTGACATAAACTGCCGTGACAATATCTGTTGTCTCCTGAGAGAGACTACTAACCACATCTGTGGCAACCTCCTGGGTGTCTGTGGCAGGTAAGCCAGCGCCGACGAGCACATTGTCTACATTTGATATATTCTTTGGAATTACTGGCGTCGGAACGTCTTCCAAAGGATCATCTGTAGATGCAAAGGGGAGTTCTGTTCCTGCATGATCATCTTTTGTCCCAAGAGTCGGGACTATGATGACAAACAAGCAAGAAAACAAAATACCACTCATTGCCAAGCCGGCTACGAACATGCGATGTCTTCTGCCGAAAGAAATGATTTTAGATTTTGGCCGCTCGACGAACATTGTTAAGACATTTCTCTTTAACAGAAACACAAACCGCTTAGCGATTAGGTTTAAGGCAAAGAGCACACACCTTAAATGATGTTTGCAGCAGTCGCAACTTTGTCTCCTTTTCTCAAGGCAGTGCTTATTCAGCAGTTTCGAGTTTTTTTCTTCCATTTTCAATTTCCCTTTCTGTAGTTACTGTATCACGCATTCGTGATGATGAATAAAGCAAAAAAATCTCACTTATTATTATACCACAAATTAGGCTAAAACTCAAGCTGCAGAAGAGTTTGAAGGTAATTAAGAGGCTTTTTAAATAGATTTTTATAAATATTAAGATTTTTTTAAGAAAAATGTTGTAATATAAGGTAAATTAAAAGTAATTACTTAATTTGAATTTTAAAAAAATATATAGAAAAAGGAGATAAGAGATATGAAAGATAAGATATTTGCATTCATTATCGGTTTATTAATAGGAGCAATAATAACTGCATCTGTATTTCTAGTAATAAATAAAAACAAATCAAATGAAAATTTGACAGATCAAAATGTACAAGGAACCTCTCAAGAAAATAGACAAGGTCCTGGAGGAATGCCACCAGATGGAGAAATGCCAGAGGGTGAGCCACCAGCTAAGCCAGATGGAGAAGAAGGTGAAGAACCACCAGCAAAACCAGACGGAGAAGAAGATAAAGAGCCTCCTACAAAATCTGGAGAAAATACTACAAATACTTCAGAAAATACCACTGAAACTGAAAATGAATAATAAAGAAAGAACACAGCTTTTTTACGGCTGTGTTCTTTCTTGTTGTGAGTTATTGTACTCAACAAGATAGTTAAAGCTTCGGAGATGTTCAGGAACATAGGAATGTTTAGGACCAACCATTATAGATGAGTATTTAGATGGAACAAGTAAAAGTAGTTCTCTGAAAGTCTCAACATCTTCTTTTGAAAGATGAAAAGATTTTACATGAACAAGGTTTACTTTATGAACCGTATTTATGGTGATATGATCAAGATCGAATTCTATTTCGAAAAGATGACCATTACCAGAGAATTGATGGTTCTGTTCCAAGTCTTTAAGCTCATTAAAAAGGTAGTCCAAGACATTTATAACGTCTCTGGATACTCCTTGGATTGGAAGATTGTAAGAGAATCTCCCTAGGTCATTAAGCTCTTTTACGAGCCGGTCAAAAGAAGCAATTTTTCTAATAACCATATTGAATAGACCTCTCCTTCCACTTTTTGTAAGACAAATTATACTCTCTTTAAATCTAAAAAACAATCAGTATTAATCAAATACTGTTGAAAAAATGTTCATTAATTGGTATAAATAAAGATGAAGAACTCTGTTTAGGAGATTGCGAATGAAAAAATATTCTTTAGAAAAGTTTAAAGAAAAAAAGAAGAATAAGAGAATGACGAAATATAGCCTAGTTGTTCTAGCTGCAGTTGTTATTCTTATTATTGTTTCTTTATATATAGCAAATAAAGGATTTAGATCTTTTATTGATACTTACATTCTAAGAAGAGAAGTTAGAGAAAGTAATAGTCAATCTATTGCAGTAGACACAGACAGTTTGGCTTTAATATATGCTTATGATAACAATATAGTTACATATAGCGGAGGAAAATTAACTTTTTATGATAAACATGGTAAGGAAATTAGCAATACTGAATTAACCTTTTCTAAACCTATAGCTAATTCAAAAGGAAAGTACTTAGTAATAGGTGATAGTGGAGCACAAAAAGTATGTTTAATTACTAAAAACGATATAGTTTGGCAAGCAGATGTAGAAGGTAAGATATCAAAAGTTGCTGTAAATGAAAATGGATATGTAGTTGTTTCTACAACAGGAACGACATATGAATCAATGGTAATGCTTTATGACCAAAAAGGAAATATACAGTTTACTAAATATATTTCAACATATGTTTTAGATGCACAAATATCTGCTGATAATAAATATATTGCTTTAGCTCAAGCAGACAATAGTAAGATTTCACCTAGTACTAAAGTTGAATTAATTTCAATAGATAAAGCAAAATCAAACAGTGAAGAAGCTACATTAAACACATATTATGGTGAAAGTGGAGATGTTCTAACAGGAATTAAATTCCAAGATAAAGATAAAGTATTATGCGCATTTGATTCTTACATAGTAAGACTTACAGAAAAAGAAACAAACAGAATATATGAATATTCAGATCTTACAGCATATATAGATGTAAATATGAACAAAGAGTTTGTTAGAATAGATAAAGAAGAATCAAGTGTTTTCAAATCTGATTATAGACTTAAAATAACAAATAATAATAAAACTGAAAAAACTTTTATAATTGAAGGAAGCCTAAAATCGATTGTAGCAAAAGACAAAACTATAGCTTTAAACCTAGGAAATGAAGTTGTATTCTTAGATAGTAATGCATGGGTTATGAAAAAATATACAAGTTCACAAGATATTAAAAATGTAATTGTATCTGATAAATTAGGTTTAATAATATATGGAGACAAGATAGACATAGTAAGACTATAAGAAAGAGAAATGTTTCGATTATAAAAGAAACATTTCTTTTATGTTCTGGAGGTAGCCTATGGGAATAGCTATTGATATTTTCATTGTATTATTCATGATGCTTTCAATTTTTATTGGATATAAAAGAGGATTAATTAAAGTTGGTATTAGATTATTTGCATTAATCATTGCCTTACTTTTAACAATCATTCTTTACAAGCCAATAGCAAGAGTAGTAATGGATAAAACACAATTAGATGAAAACATAAGCAATACTATTTACTTAAAAATAAGCGACAAAGATTTTAATAATATAAGTGATCAAGATAAGAAGGAAAACAAATTACTACTTATCGGAGAAGATTATATTAAACAAGCGATAGATGAAAAGAAATCAGATGTTGCAAGATTTGTTTCTGATAGTTTAGCTGTTACTATAGTAGAACTTGCTATATTTATAAGCTTGCTTATAGTATTAAGAATACTACTTATAATAATGAATTTACTTGCAGATTTTATTGGAAATCTTCCAATAATAAAACAGTTTAATAAAGCGGGTGGATTTGTAGTAGGACTTTTAGAAGGGATAGTAATAATTTATGCTGTATTTGCTATATGTTTCTTATTAGATCCTTTCGCAGGAAATGGCAATATTGGCAAGACAATCCAATCTTCAACATTAGGTGAAATGATATATGATAACAATATTATTGTTAATAAAATAGCAAAATAATTGAAACTTATTTATTTCTTTGTTATAATATAAAAACGTGAAATAAAAAAATTTTGAGGTAGTTTTAGTGAGTAGAAGAGAAAAAAGAGAGCAAGAGGAAAGAGAAGAAAGAGAAAGAAAGCGTCGTGCTCGTGAAGAAAGAAAAAATAAAGCTAAATCTAAAAAATCAGAATATGAATTAATAGATGATGAACTAGATGTTCCTTTTAAAGCAAGAACTAGTCATTCGGCAGATTCCGGAAAGAAAACATCAAAAAAGAAAGGCAAGAACAAGAAGAAAAAGAAGGAAAAGAAAAAAGGAAATATCTTTGTAAGAATTATTAAAGGAATACTAAAATTCATTTTAGTACTTATATTAATAATAGTTCTATTACTTGGAATATTCATAGGTTATTTAGGTTTTACATATAATTGGGACTTCAATAAGATGGTAAGAGGTGGAGCAAAGAGAATAGCACTTATCGCAACAGGCCAAACACAAAAAGATATTGATAATCTTCCACCAATTTATACACTTATCTTAGGAGTAAGTACTGATGAAGGATTAACATTAACAGATACTATTATTGTTGCAGCATATTATCCAAGAACACAACAAGCTTCAATGCTATCAATACCAAGAGATACTTTCGTAGGAAAAAGTGAAGCAACAGCAACAAGTTATGATAAGATAAATGCAGTATACTCTTATAAAGGCATAGATGGCATTTTAGCGGCAGTAAATAAGATAACTGGATTGAATATCACAAATTATGTTATTGTTAAAAATCAAGGCCTTATCGAGATTGTAGACACTATCGGAGGAGTTGACTTCGATGTACCAATAGATATGAACTATGATGATGGAGGACAAAACTTACACATCCACTTAAAGAAAGGTTACCAAAGATTAAATGGTGAACAAGCAGAAGGATTAGTAAGATATAGACATGATAACATGGTAAATGGTTACATGAAATCATATCCATCAGAATATGGAAACAATGATATTGGAAGAATGAAAACGCAAAGAGCATTCATTACAGAGACATTAAAACAAACACTTCAATTTAAGAATGTTACTAAAGTAAATGAATTACTTCAAGTTGTATATAGAAATGTTGAAACAAATATGGATATGAATTACTTAATGAAATACACTCCAGCTGCAGTAGAATTTGACACAGCAGCAATTGAAACAGACTATGTACCAGGAACAACACCAATGCTTAATCATTTATCCTTCTTTAAGGTAAATCAAAAAGAACTAGCACCTATAATAGAAAAACTATTTACATTTAAGCAAGCTGCATTTGATGCTGGTGGTACAGCAAATTTAGTTTTTTCACCAAGCCAAATAAAAGTACAAGTTTTAGATGGAACTGGTGATAGCGAAACTTTTGATGAGACAGTAAAAAGATTAGAGAAAAAAGGTTACAATGTTATAGATACAGCTAAAACAACAGTAGCTAGTAAAACAAGAACAATTAATAGAACAAACAAAAATGCTGAAGTTACAGATGAATTAATTGATTGTTTAGGATATGGTGAAGAATCAGAAGGACAGATTTTAAGCTCTTATGATTACACCATAATCGTTGGAGAAGATATGCTAAACTATTCTAATATGGTTGCAGCTTATTAAAAAGATAATAAAAAAGAAGCTTTATACAAAGCTTCTTTTTTTATTTTTTCTTTTTAAATATTTGTGAATTAAGTTCTCCTTCAACATCTGACTCATATAAATGAGCTTTGCTTTTAGAAGAGGTGTCAGAAGGTGGAGTTTTTTCTTCTTCATTATTAGAATCTTCTTTTTTTAGGATTTCTTTTTGTACAATAAATTGATTGTTTAATACTTTCTTTTTCCTAGACTTTTTAATAAGAATAATAATACAAACAATTAAACTTAAAAGTCCAACTATAAGAAGAACACCTGCTGCTAGATAATAACCGGAATAATCATCTAAAGTAGATGTTATTTTTTGAAGCATAGGTTGCTCTATATCTTCTAGTGAAACAAGTTCAGTAGTATAAGTTTCATCTCCTATAGTATATTCTACTATTCCAACTGTATCTCCTGCTTTTACTGGAAG
>JAEEGL010614910.1_pt1 | contig 18801 bp, 13 predicted proteins | sample 9134231 | NCBI WGS metagenome assembly JAEEGL01 (sample SAMN16246548, study PRJNA631951) | gut metagenome | biome: gut microbiome; feature: rumen; material: fiber-attached | host: Bos | place: Iran: Karaj | collected 2018-10 | reverse complement strand
TGAAATCCTTATTGCCGCGGAACCTTGCATACATATATAGATAAGGAAGCTGTCGTCCAGTCCGGCGGTGCTCCTGAGGGGCTCCTTGAGGTCTATCTGATGCACCGTAAACTGCGGTACGCTGGCCTCCGGGGCTGCCAGGGATGCCTTCCATGACCTGTAGTCCACAAGGTCTATGGCTTCTTCCAGATGGAGCTCCCTTTCCGTTGAGCCCCAGTCGTGAAGGCGGAACCAGAGTTCAGAGCACTCCGCAACCTCCAGGAGGGTCACATCCTTGGCGGCGTGAACCAGTCCGGGTGTTATGAGGTAGCTCTCCCCGGGCTTTGGAGTAACGGTGTGAAGGAGCTTTGAGACGTCGCCCTTCTGGCAGGCCTCGTAAAACTCCGCCGCCGTCACGTCCCGCTTGAAACCAAGGTACAGCCTGGCGTCCGGGCCGCATTCCTCCACGTACCAGAGGGCGGTTTTTCCAAAGGCGTCGTAGCGCTGCTCAGCGGTTTCATCGTCCGGATTAACGTGCAGGGAGGTGCGGCCGCGCACCCTGAGGTGCTTCACCATCACGGGGAACTGAGTCCCGTACCAGTCAAAGGCGGTTTCTCCCACAAGGCGCTCCAGGTAGGTCTGGACTATGTCGCTGAGGGTATTGCCTCCCAGCCAGCCCTCAGAGGCCATGGAATCCACGAATCCAAGGTCTGCAAGGCGGTATTCCACCGTGCCCCAGGGCATCTCTTTGGTGTCCGGGAGGAATTTTATGGGTGTGAGTTTCTTATTGCTTTCGTTATCCATTATTCTGCGTTTTCGTAGCCGAAGTAGTAGCCCTTCTTTGCGGTGGGGACTCCGTCCTTCATCCAGGCCGGCTCCGGTTCTCCCTTGAGATAGTAGTCAAAGAACTGCTGCAGCCTTATTGACAGGTCTTTGCGGTTGCGGCGTTCCCTGAGGTTATGGGCCTCGTCATTGTATTCAAGCAGCCATGCTGGCTTTCCAAGGCGCCTCAGGCCCATGAACATCTCTATGCCCTGGTACCACGGCACGGCGCCGTCGTTGTCGTTGTGCATGATAAGGACCGGTGTGGTCACGTTGGGAAGTTTGAACAGGGGAGAGTTCTCCATATAAAGCTCGATGCCGTCCCAGAGGGGCCTTCCAATGCGGCTCTGGCCCATCTCGTACTGGCCCTGGCGGCTGTTTCCGGACTCCCAGCGTATGCCTCCGTAGGCCGATGTCATATTGCTCACGGGCGCTCCGGCTCCGGCGCATTTGAACATACTGGTACGGGTAATGAGGTATGCCACCTGGTATCCGCCCCAGCTCTGGCCCTGGATGGCCATGTTGTCCTTGTCTATCCAAGGATACTGCCACAGGGACTGCGCCCCGCTCACAATGCAGTTGTATGCGCTTTCTCCGGGAATGCCGGATCTGTAGACTATATCCGGGACAAACACCACGTACCCGCGTGACACAAAGAACGGGATGTTTATTATGGACCACATGGGCTGCACCTGGTAGTGCTCGTAAAGGCTCTCGGAGTATTTCTCGTAGAAGTAGATTATCACGGGATACTTCTTCGAGGCGTCAAAGTCCTCCGGCTTGTACAGGAGTCCTTCCAGCTGCGTTCCGTCAAATGCGTTCCACTTGTAAAGCTCCACCGTGCCCCAGTTGTAGTCCGATATCTGAGGGTTGATGGAGGTGAGCTTCTCAGCCTTCTTGGGCGCCACATAGTACAGGTCCATGGGGTCACGGAAGTTGCCTTTCTGCCAAAGGAGAACATCGGCATTACGGGCCTTCTTGAAGCCGGAGAAGGTGTTGGCACACAGGTCCTGCCTTATAAGGGCCGTTCTATTTACCTTAACTGGAAAGACGGAGATGGCGGAAACGCCGTTCTGCTTTGTTGTATTGTCAAACACGCTGGCATATGCAATAAAAGGAACATACCTTTCCTCTTCTTTGTCCCTGGTGTCTATATATCTGTAGGTCAGATTCTTTTCACGGCCCCAGGTCTGCCTTACGGTTGATCCGTCCGGCAGCACCCTCCAGATATCGTATTTGTCGTATATCAGGGCGTCTTCCTGGTTTTCCAGAGTCCAGCCGGCAATGCCGTAAGAATCCGGCTTGGCAGGGCGGTCGTTGTCCTGGTCCCAGAAATTGCCTTCTACGGTGTTCACGGAGAGGTCTGCGGTGTTACAGATATGCCATTTTAGGTCCTCGTAGTCCCACCAGATGGCGTAATTGGCCTCCGGTGAAAGGGTCTCATCGGTTGTACGGCCCTCGTAAACCTTCTTGCCGCTGATGTAGATGCTCTTTTTCATCAGGTAGCTCCACTGGGTTTCCACTGGGTCGTCAATGCTCACAATCATATGAACAGGGGAGTCTCCGCGGTTGCCGAGGTAGAAGCGGTCCTGCTTTCTGGTGGTGAAAGGAACAAGCTCACTGCCAAGGAGTTCCGCGAGGTATGTCCTCTTGGCCTGGTCCTTCTGGCGGACCTTCAATGCGGGCGGGAGCTCATAGGAATCCCAGTTCCAGATGTCCAGGCCCGGGGTCTCGAAGGAGACAAGGTTGGTGTCCTTGGGAGGGACGAACTCCTGCACGCCGGCAAAGATGCGCTTGCCGTCGTGGCTCCAGCGCGGGGTGGTGTTTTCCGTAAGGCCCCAGCCCTGAGGCACCTTGGCATAGCTGCCGCCGTTTGTGAGCTGCTTGCTTTGCTTAGAGGCTATATCCCAGAGGTAAAGCTCCGCGTGCTTGCTGCCGGTAGAGGCGGTGTCGCAGGCCTGGAGGTAGAGGGCGCGGGTGCCGTCCTCGTCAAAGACGGGAAGGCCGGTCCAGGCCACGGTATCGGTACTGAAAAAGCTCTCCCGGGTGGCGGTGCTGTAGAATCCGGGAAGGGTTTTGTTCTTGCCTTCCTTGCGCACCAGGGCCAGCTGGAGGCCGTCCTTGGAGAAGTCGAAGTCGTCTATGTGACGGAGGGTGTCTATGCTGCCGTCCGCAAAGTGGTACACGGCCAGGGGCTTTCCGATGTCCTTTTTCTTACGCTCTTTCTTGGGGACCAGGGTTGTGTCAGTGGTGGCAAAGGCGAAGGCCTTGAGCGCGTGCTTTCCGGCTTTGTATTCCTGGACGTCGGCAAAACGCCTGATATCCCCGGTTTTGAGGTTGATCACGGCCAGGGAGTCCTTGGGAAGGGCGTCACCTTTCTTGCCTTTGATCTTTGCGCGCCTGGTTTTCTGGAATTCAGGCTTTATGAGGCAGATGGCATAGCTGTCATCGTCAAGGATGGTAGCCTTGTAGCCGCGGGGGATAACTATCTCACGGCCGTTCTTGCCCATTACTCGGAAATACAGGTTGCCGTCTCCTTCCTGCGGCTGAACGGCGTATGATATAACGTTGCCGGAAGGGGAGATGGCGGTCTGGCTCACGCTTTCCCAAGCGTCAAAGACGCTGTGGTCAAGGGGCTTTTTCTGAGACAGTGCAGGCAGCGACACAAGGAGCGCCGCAAGGATCAGGATCTTTTTCAAATCAGTGCAAGTATTAGGTTCTCAATTATATATACCATGAATGCCAGAAGTACGGCAAGGCTCCAGTGGACGCCAAGGATAATGGTGACAACAATGGCGGCTACAAAAAGGCACAGGAATACTATGCGTTTTGCGTCCATGAGCTTGTGCCCCTTTGCTATCTTCATCCCGAACATGGGGATTTCGCTTGTTACAAGAAGGCTCATAACCAGCGCTACCACGGGCAGGAACCACGGGGTAAGCGCCAGCCGGTAAAGGGTCATGTCGTTTCCTGCCGCAATGAAGCAGCACAGCGAGCCCACAACCATTGCCGATGCCGGGGTGGGAACGCCCAGAAAGTCTGTGGTCTGGCGCTCGTCCACGTTGAACTTGGCCAGCCTCAGGGCCGATGCCGCCGCCAGGATAAGGGGAAGGAACCTCCACCAGCCGCCGTCCATTGCTGTTACCAGCATGATGGACGGGAGAAGGCCGAAGCTCACTACGTCGGCCAGGGAGTCCAGCTCCTTGCCAATGGGGGAGTACGCGCCCAGAAGGCGGGCTGCAAGGCCGTCGCAGAAGTCAAAGACCGCCGCCAGCAGCATGCACAGGAAGGCCGCTTCAGGCCAGCCTTCAAGGGCCAAAATCACTCCCACGGCTCCGGAGAGGAGATTCATGGAAGTGATTGTATTGGGAATGTGCTTTATTATACCCATTTAGTTGATTCCCAGTTTCTTCTTGATGTTTGCGGGGATGGCTTTCTTATTAACAACGATGTTGAGGGTTTTGCCCTTACAGAAGTTTTCGCTCATGTACCATATGCCCTTGTATGCGCCGGTTTCTCCCCAGGAGTTCTTTATGAGGTAGTACTTGGTGCCGTTCTGGTCCTTGGCAATGCCGTAGAGGTGCATTCCGTGGTCGTCAGTGGAGGTTTTCTCGTCGAACCACAGCTGGCGGTTCTCCTGGGTTACCTCAATCTCCTTCACGGTCTTTTTCTCTGCGGGTTTCTGCTCGTCGGCCTTGCCCACCCAGCGCTCCTGGTCGCTTCCGGAAGTGGCCTGGGCCTCTACGTCCACAAGGATTGCAAGGCCGTCACGGGTGAAGCCGGGCTCAGAGACGTCGCCGCCCCATGCTACAGTGTAGCCGTTATTAACGGCGTAGTCGATAATCTGCATGAACTCGTCCAGGGGAACGTTCCAGGAAGGGGAGCAGCGCCAGTTGTCCTCTACCTCTATTGCAAACTCCTTGTAGAAGGGGTGGTGGGTAAAGGAGGTGAAGCCTACGTAGTCGTCCAGATTAATCTTGAGGGAGTTGCGATAGCTTTCCGGGGTGTAGGAAACGCCGTTTACGGTGAACCTTTCCGGGATGTCTCCCATATATGCGTCCAGAATGCCGTCAAAACCTGCAGGCCATACAGATGTGAGCTTGCGGTTGGGGTTTTTGAGCACGGCGTCTACGTAGCCCTTGAGCACGGCGTCAAGTTCTCCCTGGACAGGCAGGTCGTAGCCATACTGGAGGCCGCTGTAGGAATTCTGGTCTATGAGACCATATGTTTTTGCAACTTCAAAGGCGTCGCCAAAGTCCGATCCCACGGCGAAGTTCATCTTACCGCCCATGCGGACGTACTTGACTGCGCGGTCCTTGTAGGATTTGCGTACCACGTACATCTCTGAGAGGTCAGGATACAGGGACTCGTCCTTGAGGCCGCGGGCTTTGATGGATTCGCTCTCCAGGAAGGAAAGGGCGCTGAAGCACCAGCAGGTGCCGCTGCGGTTCTGGTTCTTTATGGATGTTATGGGATTCTCCTTGACCGTTGTGAATTCATAGTCCTTTGCGCTTACGGGAGCGGCGGGCCTTACCTGTGCAAGTGCGGTGGTAAGGGAAAAGAGCAGTGCTGCTGCAGCAAATAGTCTGATTCTCATATCTAATGGTTTAAGTTTATTCATATCAAGACAAAAGTAGGAATAATATCCCGATTTTGCAACATTAGGGAAAATGCGTATTTTTGCATATTATTTCGGATATGAGAAAATACATCGTTATAATCATGGCCGCAGTGGCCTCTTTGTACTCCTGCAGGACCAAAACCCTGCCTCCGCGTCCCACCATTCCGCTGGTGGAGAACATCGTGAGGGATTCTTCCGGGCTTGGAAGGCTTGTCACAATGGCAGGCGCCTCCGGCGCCGTGGGCTCCATTGCAATAGTGGGTGAACCTGAGCAGACCCTCACTCTGGCCCGCCTGTTCCAGAGCATCGACGCCGTGGACAACATAGACGGCAGGGAAAAGAGAGACTCCCTTCCGGACTTTGCCGGAGAGCAGTTCGACGTGATCCTGGACGTGTCCGGCGCCCCGTACAGCCACTATGTGCCGGGCGGCCTGGACAGCCTGCGTGAGGCTGCAGTCCAGGGGGCCATGTTCGCCTGGGACAGCACCTGCCTCAAGTACTCCATGGGCCGGGACAAGCTCCGTAAGAGTCGCGCCAAGATTCTCATATTCAGCTCACCGCTGCACTCTGCATACGGCCTTTTCGACGTGGATACCCTCAAGCAGCTCTGCTCCGGAAAGTGCTATATCGTAACTCCGGTGGAAACTTCCCTTCAGCATGCTGCAGGGCATGGCGCCAGCAACATTGCCGTCTGGGCGTCCCGGGAGGTGCGCATGTCCGGCGCTTATGAATCGGCCTATGAAGAAATGGGCCTGGAGGGCAGCGTAACGGCCATTACCCCAGAATCGGCCTTCGACGTAAGGACGGAGTTCAGGGACATCCTGAGGCAGTACAGCGCCACCGGGAAGCCGCTGGATGCACTGGTGCTGGCAGACTACTCGGTAGACAAGAAGCCTCTGGAGTCGGAACTTGCGCTTATCCGCACGGCCGCCACAGAGGAAGACGCCGCCCTTAGCCATATGCTGGCGCAGGACTTTGTAATCATCGACCCCGGCACAAGCCTTACCGCCGATATTTACAAGTACATGCGTAGCGGAAACCTTTTCACTCATCGCATAGCCCGCCCCGCAGTCCGCTGGTTCGAGACCTCGGAGAACAACGCCGGAGACCCGGCAATAGTGGAAGTGAGCACCTCATACGTGTTACAGACCTATGTTCAAGATATCGATTAGTCCGGAAGAAATAGGGGAGCTTTCACTCGCTGCTTTCCCGGGGGAGATAACGGTCATAGACGCGGTTGACGATAAGTTTTTCGCCGCCGTCCGTTACCTCCGCCGTCAGACCGTACTTGGCTTCGACACTGAAACCCGTCCCACTTTCTCCCCGGAACAGCATTCCAACGGAACCGCCATCCTGCAGCTTTCCGGCAAGGAAAAGGCCTTCCTTTTCCGCGTCCAGAAACTGGGACTTCCCAAGCAGCTTGCAAGCATCCTGGCCAGTTCCACCATCATAAAGGTTGGCGCCGCCACCAAGGACGATGTCAAAGGCCTCCAGGCAATCGCCGCATTCAAGCCCCGCAGCTTCGTGGACCTTCAGTCCATGGTGTGGGAATACGGAATCAGGGACAAGAGCGTGAAGAAAATGGCCGCCATCATCCTTGGCGTAAAGATTTCCAAGGCCCAGCAGCTTTCCAACTGGGAGGCGGAGCACCTCTCCGAGTCCCAGCTTAAATATGCGGCAACCGACGCCTGGATATGCCGAGAGATGTACCTTAAGCTTCTTGCCAGTGAGAAGAATCCTCTCACGGAAGAGGAGCTCCATCCGGAAAGAGCAGAATGCAATGGATAGAGTAATTCTGAAACCCCGCAGGGAGGAGTCCATCCTCCGTTTCCACCCCTGGGTATTCTCAGGGGCCATTGCCCAGATTACCGGACACCCCGCAGAAGGGGACATGGTAGGCGTGTATTCCGCCGACGGCAAGTTCCTGGCCAGCGGCCACTACCAGATTGGCTCCATCGCCGTCCGCATCCTGAGTTTTGACGAGGATCCCTCCCGCCCGGATTTCTGGACCGTGATGCTTTCAAGGGCTCTCAAGCTCCGTGAGGCGTACGGCCTTGCCGGCAGCGCCACTACAACATGTTACCGCCTGGTGCATGGAGAAGGGGACGGCCTGCCTGGATTGATAATTGACTATTACGATGGCGTGTGCGTGCTCCAGGCCCATTCCGTGGGCATGTTCCGCGCAAAGGGCGCCATCTGCGCCGCCCTGCAGGAAGTGTATGGCTCGGCGCTGAAGGCCGTGTATGACAAGAGCTCCGGCACGGCCCCCTTCAAGGCCGGCCTGGAACTGGTAGACGGCTATCTGTACAAAGCTTCCGGCTTTGAGGAAGACGAACTCACCGTCCTTGAAAACGGCAACAAGTTCCTCGTGAACTGGACCCAGGGCCAGAAGACGGGCTTCTTCCTTGACCAGCGTGAAAACCGAGCCAGGGTAGGCTCCCTGGCCGCCGGCCGCAATGTGCTGAACCTCTTCTGTTACACCGGCGGCTTCTCCATCTACGCCCTTGCCGGCGGCGCCGTTCACGTAGATTCCGTAGACAGCTCCAAGAAGGCCATGGACATGGTGGATAGGAACGTTCTCCTGAACGGTTTCGATCCGTCTTTACATACTTCATATTGCACGGATGCCATTGATTTCCTCAAGGACATCCCGGAAGGCAAATATGACCTCATGATAGTTGACCCGCCGGCATTCGCCAAGCACAGGGGCGCTCTCAAAAACGCCCTCAGGGCATACCAGAGGCTCAATGCCGCCGCCATCTCCAAGGTTGCCCCCGGCGGCTTCGTGTTCACCTTCAGCTGCTCTCAGGTTGTAGACAAGGAAGCCTTCGCCCTTGCCGTCTTCTCCGCCGCCGCGGAAACCGGCCGCAGCGTCCGCATCCTCGACCGCCTCAACCAGCCCGCCGACCACTCCGTCAACATCTACCACCCCGAAGGCGAATACCTGAAAGGATTGCTTCTGTATGTGGAGTAGCTAGTCTTGGGACAAGTCTTTCAGGGAATCGCGGTAGGCGGAGAAGATTTTGGACTTGGAAAGGAAGCCGAGGTAGGTGTGGTCCTCTTCGATGACGGGGAGGTTCCAGGCGCCGGTCTTTTCAAACTTTCGCATTACGCTGTCCATGGTTTCACCGGCATAGATATATTCCGGGGCGCCCTGCATATAGTTGTACACGTGGCGGTCTTCGTACAGCTCCTGATGGAACATGTCCTTGCGGATTGCGGCAAGGGAGACGGAGCCAAGGAAGCGTCCCTTGGCATCCAGGACCGGGAAAAGGGATCGTTCAGAGCGGGATACAACCTCAACAAGGGTGCCCAGGGTATCGTCCTGATGAACGGGGACGAAGTCCTTTTCCAGCAGCGTATCCGTCTTGAGGAGAGTGAGCACGGCCTGGTCTGAATCGTGAGTGAGAAGCTCTCCGGAGGAGGCGATTCGCTTGGTGTAGATGGAGTATTTCTCGAACAGGCGGGTGATGCCGTACGCTATTGCCGATGTAAGGATGAGCGGAACAAGCAGCTGATAGCCGCCGGAGATCTCTGCAATGAGGAAAATTGCCGTGAGCGGCGCCTGCATGACGCCTGCCATGAGGCCGCCCATGCCAACCAGCACGAAATTGGGCACCGGCACCTGGCCGGGGGCAATCATATTGATTACCATGGCCACCACGAGGCCGCCTATTGCACCAACGAACAGCGTGGGACCGAAGGTTCCGCCAACTCCGCCACCGGCGTTGGTAAACGTCATAGAGAATACCTTCAGCAGCATTACCAGCAGGAAAAAGACCGGAACAGCCCAGGGAATTCCGTGGAAATATACCAGCGGAGTTCCACTGCCAATGAGTGCCGGCGTGTCCTGAAGGAGCGGGGCAAGGGAATCGTACCCTTCTCCGTAAAGCGGCGGGAACAGTAATATGAGAAGGCCCAGGGACACCGCCGAAATGATCCATCTCACATAGGGATTCTTGATGCGTCCCAGGCGGTCTTCCATGGAGAGCGTGGTGCGTATGAAATACACCGCTACGAAGCCGCAGAACACCCCCAGAAGCATGTAGAACGGCAGATTTCCCATGGAGAACTCCACCACGTGAGTAGTGAAAGGAGTCACCCTCCCAAGGCAGAGATAGCTCACCAGCGTTGCGCTCACGGAGCTCAGCAGCAGCGGCAGCAGGCCGCTCATGGAGATATTGAAAAGGAGGATCTCCAGCGTGAACAGTACTCCCGCCATTGGGGCGTTGAAGATGCCGGCCACTGCACCCGCGGCGCCACATCCCAGAAGCAGAGTGATGCCACGGTAGGACATACCCGAATATCGTCCCAGATTTGAGCCGATGGCCGCTCCGGTATATACGATTGGGGCCTCCGCACCCACGGAACCGCCGAATCCTATGGTAAGGGCGCTTGTGAGAAGGGAGGACCAGATGTTGTGCCTCTTTATCTTGGACTCGCTCCTGGACACCGCCTGAAGTACCTTGGTCACACCGTGGCCAATGTTATCCTTGACGATATATTTGACGATGAGATAACTCAGGAGCATTCCTATTCCAGGCAGCACCAGATACCGCAGCCTGGCGTAAGGTACCGCAGCCGCAAGAAGATGCTGGATCCAGTGGATGGATAATTTCAGAAGAACGGCCGCAAGACCGCACAGAAGGCCCGTGAAGACGGAAAGGATAAGGAGCGCCGTACGCTCCGGCATCCTACGCAAAAGGGTCCTTACCGGACCCCATATATGCTTTATTCCACGGTTGCCTGCCATTATTCGTCGTCTCCGCCGGTGGAGTACTGGGAGATGTTGTCGTCCGGGAGGGTTTCGCCGGAGGCGTCGGAAGCGTCTGCGCTTCCTCCTGCCACGGCTTCGTTCTCAGCGTCTTCTTCGCCCTCGAGCCAGCGGGCAACGTCTTCAAGGTCGTCCGTCTTGACGTTGATCTTGACCAGATATATGGCATCCGGCACCTCGATGGTTACGGCATAGAAGGATGTGCCGTCCGGCTTGGGGTACTTGACAAGGTCATTCAGGTAGTCACTGAACCCCTTGGGATACTTCTCCGCAAAGGCTGCGGCGAGGTCCGGATGGAGGTTCATCTTCTCGTAACTCACTACGTGACGTTTCTTGCTGTCTGCCATAATAATCTATTTTCGTTTAGGTTTTCGCGCTGCAATATTAAGGCTTTGTTTTGAACCTTGCAAATTCTTTTGAGGATTTTTAGAAGAATTTTTGAAGAAATAGCTCTTTTGACGCTGTTTTTTCTCCATATCGTGCTCCGTGAACACCTCGCTCATGTCCCGCGGATCTATCCCGCTGTAGAACATTACGGACGATGTGGTCATGGGCGTTGGCGTGAAATCCTGCACCTGGTCCATCCAGATGCCCTTCAGAGCCGGATGGTTGGCCAGCTTCTCCATGTCCTTCATGGTGCAGCCGGGATGGGACGATATAAAATAAGGTACCAGTCCCACGTGCGTCCCGGCCTCCCGGTTCACCGTGTCGAATTCCTTTCGGAGCCTTTCGAACAGCTTGAACGACGGCTTGGCCATCTTCTGCAGCACATGGTCTTCCGTATGCTCCGGGGCAACTTTCAATCGTCCCGATGTATGATCCAGCACCAGCGTCTTGAGGTAGGGCTTGGAGCTGGAATCCACGAAGCCGTCTTCCGTGAGGAAAAGATCGTACCTGATTCCGCTGCCTATGTAGCTGTGCCTGATGCCCTTGGTGGAGTCGATGTCCTTGTAGAGCTTCATGAGGCGGGTGTGGTCGCAGTCCAGGTTGGGGCAGCGCTTGGGGAAAAGGCAGCTGCGGCGCTTGCATTTGTCGCAGAGGTCCGGATTCTTCCCGTGCATCCCGTACATATTGGCCGTAGGCGCACCCACATCGGAAATATTCCCGGCAAATCCCGGCAGATTGTTCAGTTCCTTCACCTCCTTGAGTATGGATTTTTCGCTTCGGGACGATATGAATTTTCCCTGATGCGCCGCAATCGTACAGAAATTACATCCGCCGAAGCAGCCGCGGTGCGTACATACGCTGAACTTGATCATATCGTACGCCGGAATCCTCTTACCTTTATATCTGGGATGCGGCAGCTTTGTGAACGGCAGGTCCCAGAAGGAATCCATCTCCTCCTGCGTTGCCGTAGGATATGGCGGATTAATCTGAACGTACCCATCCCCGACAGGCTCGATGATTGTATCCGGATGCGCCATGTTGGCGTGCGTTTCAATCCAGTGGAAATTCTCTGCAAACGCCCTCTTGTCCTTGCAGCACTCCTCGAATGAATGCAATTTCAACACTCCTTCACCTGTTTCCGGAGGTGCTCCGGGAACAAGGAAGGCAATCTGCGGAATCTGCTGCATCTTGTGGCGTGACCATCCTTTCTCTATGCCGCGCGTGAGTTCTATCATGGGGCGTTCTCCCATGCCGTAGCAGAGATAATCGGCCCCTGAAGATACCAGGACGGAGGGCATGAGGCAGTCTTTCCAGTAGTCGTAATGAGTGAGGCGCCGCAGGGACGCTTCAATGCCGCCAATCACTACCGGCACGTCTGGGAACAGCTCCTTGAGGATCTTTGTGTATACCGTAACGGCATAGTCCGGACGGGCGCCGGCCTTGCCGTCGGGGGTGTAAGCATCATCGTGACGGAGGCGCTTGGAGGCGGTGTAATGGTTCACCATGGAATCCATGGCGCCGGCGTTGAGGCCGAAGTACAGCCTGGGGCGGCCCAGCTTGCGGAAATCACGCAGATCGTCCCTCCAGTTGGGCTGCGGCACCACGGCCACCCTGTAGCCGAATTTCTGCAGCCACCTTGCAATCACCGCCGTCCCAAACGACGGATGGTCTATGAAAGCATCCCCGCTGAACAGGATTATGTCAATATAATCCCACCCCAGCGCCTGCACCTCCTTCACGGAGGTAGGGAACATGTAGTCGTTTTCCGCCATAACTCTGCAAAAATACAAAAACTTGGCAGATTTTTGCTAAATTTGGAGGTATGAAAGCTATTTATGTAAATCATATTGCAAAACTGCTGAAGGTGAAGACCTGGCAGGTGGAGAATTGTGTGGAGTTGCTGGACGATGGATGTACCATTCCGTTCATAAGCCGTTACCGCAAGGAGAGGACGGGGGATTTGGACGATGTTGCCGTGGCGGAGGTGAAGCACTGGGCCGATGCCTTTGCGGAGATGGAAAAACGCAAGGACACCATTCTGGGGACCATTGAGGAGCAGGGTAAGCTCACCAGGGAACTCAAGGCAAAGATAGAGGACACCCTTTCCTCCAGCGAACTGGAAGATCTGTATCTTCCATATCGTCCCAAGCGCAAGACGCGCGCCACGGTGGCGGTGGCCAAGGGCCTGGAGCCCCTAGCGGATGCCCTGCAGGGTGGCAAGGTGTCCAAGCCGGAGGCGGAGGCGGCAAAGTACGTGAAAGGTGAGGTCAAGGATGCTGAAGATGCGCTTCAGGGTGCCAGGGACATAATTGCGGAGCGCCTCAGCGAGACCGCAAGCGTCCGCGAAACACTCCGCGGGCTGTTCCGCCAGCGCAGGGTGCAATCCAAGGTGACCAAGGCCGGAGAGGAGGACCCCGCCGCGCAGAAGTATCGCAGCTATTTCACGTTCAGTCAGCCGGTTGCAAAGATTCCCGCGCATAATCTACTTGCCATGCTCCGCGCCCGCGACGAGGGCTTCCTCCGCGTGGACCTGGACACCGATGCGGAGAAAATGGGCAACAAGATCTACTACGACTGGTGCCAGGAGCACGGCTATCCTTTCCGTGAGAACGGCGCCCAGATAAGGGAAGCCGTAGACGACGGCTTCAAACGCCTCCTGGAGCCTTCCATCACCGGCGAAGTCCTTCGTGAGGCAAAGGAGAAGGCCGATATCGAATCCATCGGCGTATTCGGCGAAAACCTCCGCCAGCTGCTTCTGGCGCCGCCCGTGGGGCAGAAGAAGGTCATGGCCATCGACCCCGGATTCCGTACCGGCTGCAAGGTGGTGTGCCTGGACTCAGAAGGCAATCTCCTTGAACACGATGTCATTTTCCCGCATCCGCCGGTAGCGAAGAAGATAGACGCCATAACCAAGGTCACGAACCTTGCAGAGAAGTATAAGATAGAGGTAATAGCCATAGGAAGCGGCACCGCAGGGCGCGAGACGGAGGATTTCATCCGTAAGGTGGGCCTTCCGGAGAGCATCCGTATCTACTCCGTGAGCGAGGACGGCGCGTCCGTTTACTCCGCCTCGGAGGCCGGCCGCGAAGAGTTCCCGCTTGAGGACGTCACCGTTAGGGGCGCGGTATCAATAGGCCGCCGCCTCATGGACCCTCTGGCGGAGCTGGTGAAAATCGACCCGAAATCCTTGGGCGTTGGGCAGTATCAGCACGACGTGGACCAGAAGCTCCTGAAGGAGAAGCTGGACAACACCGTGGAAAGCTGCGTGAACAGCGTTGGCGTGAACCTCAATACCGCCAGCGAGTACCTTTTGCAGTATGTGAGCGGCATAGGCCCGGCGCTGGCAAAGGCCATTGTGGAATACCGTAAGGCCAACGGCGCCTTTGGCAGCCGTGACGGCCTAAAGAAGGTCCCGCGCCTTGGCGCCAAGGCCTTCCAGCAGTGCGCGGGTTTCCTCAGGGTAGTGGGATCTGCCAATCCTCTGGACAACTCTGCGGTGCATCCGGAGGCATATCACATTGTGGAAAAGATGGCCCGGGACCTCAAGGTCTCTACCGGCATGCTGGTTGGGAACCAGAAGCTCATAGACGGAATAGACCCGGCCAAGTACGTGGAAGGGGAGTTCGGCCTTCCCACCATAAACGACATCCTCAAGGAGCTCCGCAAGCCCGGCCTGGACCCCCGCGAAGAGGCCCGCGAGTTTTCCTTTGCCGATGACATCCGCGACATCGACGACCTCAAGCCCGGAATGGAGCTGCCCGGCATCGTCACCAACCTCACCGCCTTCGGGGCGTTCGTAGACATCGGCCTACATGAAAACGGCCTCATACATGCCTCCAACATGGGGGTGAAGGGAATGGCCGTGCCGTCACAGGTGCTCAAGCTCCGGCAGCAAATAAAAGTCCGGGTCATTTCAGTTGACCCGGACCGCGGTAGGATTGGACTCAGGCTTTTGGCCTGATCTTTCGGAATCGGAGATTTATCACGCCCCAGAAGGCCTCTCCGAAAATTCCGCTGCTCATCTTAGAGGTGCCCTTCTGTCTGTTTGTAAAGATGATGGGCACTTCTTTTAGCTTGAAGCCAAGCTTCCAGGCGCTGTATTTCATCTCTATCTGGAAGCCGTAGCCTTTCATCTTCACGGCGTCCAGGTCAAGCGTCTCCAGCACCTTGCGGGAATAGCATACGAAGCCCGCGGTGGTGTCGAAGACTTTCATGCCCAGCACCAGCCTTACGTACAGCGATGCGCCATAGGACATCATGATGCGGCCGAAGGGCCAGTCCACCACGCTGATGCCGCTGCAGTAGCGGGAACCTACGGCAAGGTCCGCGCCTTCTTCAGAGCAGGCTTTCCAGAGACGGATGAGGTCGTCCGGGTTGTGGGAGAAATCGGCATCCATCTCGAAGATGTAGTCGTAGCCGTGCTCCAGGGCCCATTTGAAACCGGTGAGGTAGGCGGTTCCAAGGCCCAGTTTGCCGGAGCGTTCAAGCAGGTGGATCCTGTCCGGATAGCATAGCTGAAGTCCTTTGACGATGCCTGCGGTGCCGTCCGGGGAGGCATCGTCAATGACAAGTACGTGGAACTGCCCTTCCAACTTCATCACGTAGATGAGGATGTCGGCTATGTTCTCCTGCTCGTTATATGTTGGGATAATTACTAAGTTCATTTCTTGTGTACCAGATACTGTTCTTCTTTATAAGTGAGACCCATGAAGAATATGGACAAAACGCATGCCGCAAGCAGAAGGATGAATATTATATTCCAGCCGAAATGCTGCGACACCCATCCGAACAGCGTGTTCGCCAGGAGGAAGGTTCCGAAGAAATATCCGAAGAATCCGGTGAGTCCGGCGGCCGTTCCGGCGGCATTCTTGGGTGCCAGATCCAGGGCCTGTACGCCAATGAGCATCACGGGGCCGTAGATGAAGAAGCCAATGCCTATGAGGGCAATCATGGCCACCGTCACGTTGCTGGAGAAAGCCCAGTACAGCGCGATAAACAGCATCACCAGGCCCATGAAAATCATGGTAGGCAGTGCCCTGCGCCCCTTGAACACCTTATCCGACAGCCAGCCGCAGATGATGGTCCCGGGAATGGCGGCGTACTCGAATGCGAAGTAAACCCATCCGGCGCTCTTGAGGTCGATTCCGTTTTCCGTAAGGAGGGTAGGAGCCCAGTCCAGGCAGCCGTACCTTACCATATAAACGAAGGCGTTTGCAAGGGCGATGAACCACAGGAACTTGTTGTTGAGGACATATTTGAAGAAGATCTCCTTGGTGGTGAGGGTTTCCTCGTGCTTTTCGGAGTAGTTCTTGGGATAGTCGTTCTTCCACGCCTCAATGGACTGCAGGCCGCAGCTCTGCGGCGTGTCCCTGAGAAGTATGAACGCCAGTATGGCTATGAGGAGAGCCACCGCTGCGGGGAATGCAAACGTGCCAATGAGGAAGTACAGGTTGCTGTTTGAGCCGTAGAACCAGCTGCCGAACCAGAGGGCTCCGTAGGTAGCCATGGGGCCCACCAGGCCGCCGCCCACGTTATGGGCGCAGTTCCAGATGCTCATCATGGTACCGCGCTCGCTCACGGAGAACCAGTGCGTCATTACGCGGCCGCATGGAGGCCATCCCATACCGTTGAACCAGCCCACAAGGAAGTTCAGGATGCCCATCACAAGTATGGCCAGTGCCTTGTGGTCCGCTCCAATCATCTGGATGGGGACTATCATGAAGCACATGGATATGGCGGACAGGATAAGGCCCAGCGGCAGGAACGCCCTGGCGTTGGAACGGTCGCTAACGCTTCCCATCAGGAACTTGGACAGGGCGTATGCCGCGGCGTTGAGACCCAGCACGAAGCCCAGCTCCGTCTTTTCGAAACCAAGCGCCGCCATGGAAGGAATAGCCATGGAAAGGTTCTTCCTCACAAGGTAGAAACCTGCATATCCTATGAATGCGCCAATGAAAACCTGAAGGCGCAGGCGTTTATACTTTGCATCGGCCTCGGGGCCAGTCACGGCCGGTTTATATGCCGGCTGCTGAAGAAACTTAATCATTATCTTTCAATGCTTTAGCCAATATTGAAATGGGATGCATCACGGTGTATCCCGTAGACATTTCTATCTGCCATTTGCAGGTTTCGCAGTCGCAGGCCACCACGTCCGGATTCACTGTCTTGATCTGGTCGAAGAGGGGAGCGCCTATGGCCTGGGAGAACTCGTAGTTCTCTTTCTTGAAGCCGTACGTGCCGGCAATGCCGCAGCAGCAGGAGTCAAGGAGAGTGAAGTCCACGCCGGGAATCATCTTCATGAGTTTCTCGGAGAACACGCCCCAGCCCAGTTTTTCCAGATGGCAGGGCACGTGGTATGCCACCTTGAGATGGAAATCCGGCTTGAATTCCAGCGTGGCGCCCTTCTCCAGCTTCTCGAAGATGAAGCGGGTTGCCAGCAGCAGGGAATCCCTTACCGCGGAATTGTCCACGCCCAGAAGGTGCGGATATTCGTCCCTTATAGTAAAAGTGCAGGACGATGACGTGGTAACCACCTTGAGCCCTGCGTCAACGGCCTTTTTGAGCACTTCCACGTTGTGGTTGGCGTTCTTCTTTGCCTGTTCCGTGAGGCGGTTGGCAATCATGGCCACGCCGCAGCACTTTTCACCGTCCAGCAGCTGTACGCCAACGCCAAGTGCGTTGAGCACCTTCACAAGGTCTTTTCCCAGCTGGGGATAGTTGTAGTTCACGTAGCAGCCATGGTAGTAGGCCACCTGCTCCGGGAACTCCGCCTGCTCCTTGCGGTGGCGGCTAAGCCAGCGCTCGAAGCTGCGTGGGCTGTATTTGGGGAAGGTACGGTGGCGGTCTATCTTCAAAGTTGCGTCAAGGACGCTCTTGGTGATGCCAAGGCCCGTGACGCCGTTCACTATTGGGGCGAACGGACGGGCCAGGGAACCCATGAAGTCCGTGTTTGCGAGCATCACGTCGCGGAGCTTGGGCTTTCCGGTCTCGTATTTTATGCGGGCGGCCTGGATGAGGTCCGCCACGTTCACGCCGGAGGGGCATGCGACCTCGCACCTCTTGCAGTTCATGCAGTACTTGAGGGCGTAGTTGAAGAAGTAAGGGTCCTTGAGACGGAGACGCTCTCCGTCCGGACCGGCCTGCTTGGGACCCGGATACAGGGGATTCACTCCAAGCACGGGGCAGTATGCGGTGCACACGGTGCACTTGGTGCATTCCTCGAAATTATAGGCGCTGCTGGTAGATTCCTGGAGGTTCATGCTTTGGTGTCTTTAAGTATCTGGTCTACAACTTTGAATGCGCTGGCTATGGCCATGCCGCCGGCATAGCCCAGGCCGGGGGAGGAATACCCCAGGATGCCGCCGGCCGCGTACAGGTTGGTGTACGGAACGCCGCCGCTCATGGGGTGAAGGTCTGCATCTACCTTGACGCCGAACTGCATGTACGGCTGCATGGCCATGAAGTCCGGATTGTACCAGGAATTGCGGTCCTGAGGGTAGTCTATGTCAAGGTTGAAGATGGGTTCAAATATGCGTGAGGGAGTAGACGTGAGGCCCTTGGAGAAGAATCCGCCGCTTGCAAGGATGAAGTTCTTTCCTTCAAGGTAGTGGCTCTCCAGGTTCTTTGTGGCCACGCTGTGAACGGTATCTCCGTGGGCGTGGGCCTGGACCACCTGATCTCCCATAAGGTATGTTCCGCCCAGCACTTCATAGCGTCGGCGGAGCTGGATGATGGTCCTCACGCCTGGTACGGACGGGGGCAGGGTTCCGGTGAAGACCACCTTTGCGGGGATGGCTTCACGGATGCGGCCGGGAACGGTGGTGTCCTGCAGGCCAAAGACCTGGGGCAGGATTACGGCGTCCTCGTCCTTGATGAGCATCCTTATTTCCTGTACCACCTTTTCCCAGATGCGGTCCATGGTGCGGGCAATCTGGACGGAGCGCATCTCACTGGGGCTCTGGCGGAGGTGTTCCATCTCCGGAAGGCGGATAAAGCGGATGCGGCACTGGATTCCGGCCTTCTCCAGGCCCTCCGCTATGAAGGACGAGAAGAAATCGTGGTAACCCATGAAATTCACCACCAGTGCCTTGTTGGCGAATTTGGCCTGAGGGAAGATGTCCAGGTCTTCCAGGGAGAGGAAACTCTTGCGGAAGTTGCCCATGGGAAGGAGGCTAACGCCTTCCTTATAATGTACGCGTACGCCGGCCTCGGCAAAGGT
>JAEEGL010367807.1_pt1 | contig 18801 bp, 9 predicted proteins | sample 9134231 | NCBI WGS metagenome assembly JAEEGL01 (sample SAMN16246548, study PRJNA631951) | gut metagenome | biome: gut microbiome; feature: rumen; material: fiber-attached | host: Bos | place: Iran: Karaj | collected 2018-10 | reverse complement strand
TTTCATGCTGAAGGTGGTGATTGATTATCCAACGATTGACGAGGAAAAGAAAATCATCCGCGAGAACATTCAGGACGGGCTGCCCGAGGTGTCGCCCGTCACTACCGCCCAGGACATTCTGAAGGCACGCAAGGTGGTGCGCGAGGTGTATCTCGACGAAAAGATTGAGCAGTATATTGCCGACATCGTCTTTGCCACCCGCTATCCCGACCGCTACGGCCTGAAGGAACTGAAGGACATGATCGCCTTCGGTGGTTCGCCACGTGCCAGCATCAACCTGGCCAAGGCTGCCCGTGCCTACGCCTTCATCAAGCGCCGTGGCTACGTGGTGCCTGAGGATGTGCGTGCCGTGGCCCACGACGTGCTGCGTCATCGCATCGGCCTGACCTATGAGGCAGAGGCTTCGAACATCACCAGCGAGGAGATCGTGAGCAAGGTCATCAACAAGGTGGAAGTGCCCTAAAGGAAACGAAACTAGTATAACTAGAAAAACTAGTTTAACTAGACTATGGAAACAAGCGAGATCATCAAGAAAGTAAGGAAGATTGAGATTAAGGCGCGTGGCCTGAGCTCGAACATCTTCGCCGGACAGTACCACTCGGCCTTCCGAGGCCGTGGTATGGCCTTCTCAGAGGTGCGCGAGTACCAGTATGGCGACGATGTGCGCGACATCGACTGGAACGTCACGGCACGCTTTAGCAAGCCCTACGTGAAGGTGTTCGAGGAGGAGCGCGAGCTGACGGCCATGCTGCTCATCGATGTCAGTGGCTCGCTCGACTTCGGCACGCAGCACCAGCTGAAGCGTGAGATGGTGACTGAGATTGCTGCCACGCTGGCCTTCTCGGCTATCCAGAACAACGATAAGATTGGCGTCATCTTCTTCTCTGACAAGGTCGAGAAGTACATCCCGCCAAAGAAAGGTCGCAAGCACATCCTCTACATCATCCGCGAGATGCTCGACTTCCATGCCGACAGCCGTCGCACGGACGTGGCTCAGGCACTGGAGTTTCTCACGGGCGTCAGCAAGCGCCGCTGCACAGCCTTCCTGCTGAGCGACTTCTACGTGGAGCAGAGCTTCCAGCAGCAGCTGACCATTGCCAACCGTAAGCACGACGTGGTGGCCATTCAGGTGTACGACAAGCGTGGCTGCGAGCTGCCCAATGTCGGACTGATGAAACTGGTGGACGCCGAGACAGGCCACGAGCAGTATATCGACACCAGCAGCCGCCGTCTGCGTGAGAGCTATCGCCGCTACTGGCAGAAACGCCAGTCGGCCCTGAAGGAGACGTTTGCCAAGAGCAGTGTCGACACCATCTCGATAGCCACCGACGAGGACTTTGTGAAGCAACTGTTAGGGCTGTTCAAGCAGCGAGGATAAGCATGGAAACAATGAGAAGAATAGTTTATACGCTGACGTGCCTGGCCGTTGCCATGGCCGCGTGGGCACAGGTAAAAGTGGAGTCGCGTATCAGCTCGATGGAGATGCTTGTGGGCGAGCAGGTGGCCGTCAGCGTCACGGCGACGACGCCTGCCGACGCTGTGGTCGTCTTTCCCACTGAGACACTGCTGCCCGAAGGCATTGAGTTCATGGGCGCTATCGATGTTGACGACCAGAAGGCCGACGGCGGCCTGGTGTGCCACGAGAAGCAATATGTGTTTACGTCGTTCCACGACACCCTCTATTACATCCCACCGTTCACCGTCAAGGTCGACGGCAAGGACTACACCACCAACCAGCTGGCACTGAAGGTGCTGACCGTCGATGTCGACACCACCGACTACGACCACTACTACGGTCCGAAGGATGTGCAGGACCCGCCGTTCCTGTGGAGCGAGTGGCGCCTGGTGTTCTGGCTCAGCGTCGTCATGCTGTTGCTGCTGGCACTGGTCTACTACCTCTATCTGCGTATGCGCGACAACAAGCCCGTCATCGCCCGCATCAGGCTGGTGAAGCGCCTGCTGCCCCACCAGAAAGCCCTTGAGGCCATTGCGACCATTAAGGCTGAGAAGATGCAGACGCAGGAAGACCCGAAGGAGTACTACACGCGCCTGACCGACACGCTGCGCCACTACATTGAGGACCGTTACGGCTTCTCGGCAATGGAGATGACCAGCTCGGAAATCATCGAACGGCTGCTACGCGACGGCGACGCCACATCGCTCGACGAGCTGCGCCAGCTGTTCCAGACAGCCGACCTGGTGAAGTTTGCAAAATACTCGACGCTGATGAACGAGAACGATGCCAATCTGGTGAGTGCCATCGACTTCATCAACCAGACCAAGCAGGAGGTGCCTGCCGCCGAGGCTCAGGAGCGCATGGTGCGCCAGCAGCTGACTGCCGAGGAGCAGCGCTCGCAGAAGAGCCGCTTCGTGCTGAAGCTCGTCATCGGCTATCTGCTGGCCATGTGCATCATCATCTTTATCTATGTCGCCTATAGCGTCTACATGTTATTATAAGTATGGAATTTGCCAATAAAGAATACCTGTTTCTGCTGCTGCTCATCATACCTTATATAATATGGTATGTGATGTATCGCAAGAAGAGCGAGCCGACCATCCGCATGGCCGACACACGCGCCTTCCGATTCGCACCACGCTCGTGGCGCGTCACGCTGATGCCGCTGCAGATGCTGCTGCGCCTGCTGGCCTTCACACTCCTGGTGATAGCGCTGGCTCGTCCGCAGACCCACAATTCGTGGAAGAACGAGACCATCGAGGGCATCGACATCATGTTGGCCATGGACGTGTCGACATCGATGCTCGCCGAGGACCTGAAAGACCGTTCGAAGGGTGTCACCAACCGCTTGGAAGCTGCCAAGATGGTGGCCTCGGAGTTTATCAGTGGCCGTCCTGACGACAACATCGGCCTGACCATCTTCGCAGGCGAGGCCTACACGCAGTGCCCCATGACCATCGACCACGCGTCGCTGCTGTCGCTGCTGCAGAACGTGCGCACCGATATTGCTGCCCGTGGACTCATCGAGGACGGTACGGCCATCGGCATGGGTCTGGCCAATGCCGTTAGCCGACTGAAAGACTCGAAGGCTAAGAGCCGCGTCATCATCATGCTCACCGACGGTTCTAACAACCGTGGCGACATCTCGCCGATGACGGCAGCCGAGATTGCCAAGAGCCTGGGCATCCGTGTGTACACCATCGGCGTGGGCACCAACGGCACGGCTCCGTACCCGATGAACATCGGAGGACGTACGCAGTACATCCAGGTGCCAGTCGAGATCGATACGCAGACGCTTGGCGACATTGCCAAGACCACCCGTGGCAACTTCTACCGTGCCACTAACGCGCAGGAGCTGGCCAACATCTACAAGGAGATTGACAAGCTGGAGAAGTCGAAACTCAACGTGCAGCGCATCAGCCGTCGTTACGAGGCCTATCAGCCTTTTGCCTTTGGGGCCGTTCTGGCGCTGCTGCTCGAAATACTTCTTCGCATAACTGTTTTTAGGAGGATACCATAATGTTCCGATTCGAAGATCCGCAATATCTATACCTGTTAGTGGTGGTGGCCGTGCTTGCCGTGATACGGCTCATCACCTACCGCAACCAGAAGCGGCGGCTGCGCAAGTTCGGTGACCCCGTGTTGCTGCGACAGCTCATGCCCGACGTGTCGCGCTGGCGCCCTGGCGTGAAGTTCTGCCTGCTGGAGGCTGCTCTCGCCCTGCTCATCGTCATGCTGGCTCGTCCGCAGTTTGGCAGCCGCATTAGCGAGGAGAAACGTGCTGGCATCGAGACCATTATCTGCCTCGACATTAGTAACTCCATGCGTGCCCGTGACGTCAGTCCCAGCCGTCTGGATCGTGCGAAGATGATGGTCGAGAACATGGTCGACCGCTTCACCGACGACAAGATAGGACTCATCGTGTTTGCCGGCGATGCCTTTGTGCAGCTGCCCATCACGAGCGACTATGTGTCGGCGAAGATGTTCCTTTCGAGCATTGACCCGTCGATGATGGTCAACCAGGGCACTGACATCGCTGCGGCCGTCTCGATGGCCTCGCACAGCTTTACCCATCAGGAGAACATCGGCAAGGCCATCATCGTCATCACTGACGGCGAGGACCATGAGGGTGGGGCCATGGAGGCTGCCAAGGATGCCCGTAGCCGTGGCATGAACGTCTTTGTGCTTGGCGTTGGCTCAACGAAGGGCGCACCCATACCTGACGCATCGGGTAGCTATATGACCGACCGCACGGGCGAGACCGTCATGTCGCGCCTGAACGAGCAGATGTGCCGTGAGATTGCACAGGCAGGCGGCGGCGCCTATATCCACGTGGAAAACAACAGCAATGCTCAGCGCCAGCTCGACGACCAGCTGGACAAGCTGCAGAAGAGCGAGACGAGCATTTACAGCGACTTCGACGAGCAGTTCCAGGCTGTGGGCATCATCGCCCTGCTGCTGCTCATCCTTGAGATCTGCATCCTCGACCGTAAGAATCCTGCGTTGAAGAAGGTGCGCCTTTTCAAGAAGAGCACCGTTCCGGCTGCATGCTTCTTGATGCTGTTTGCCTTGGGCGTCAGCCCGCTTCACGCCCAGAACAACAGTCAGGCACGCAAGTACATCCGCAAGGGCAATAAGGAGTATCGTGCCGACAAGCGGCAGGAGGCACAGGTGACCTACCTGAAGGCCTTGGAGGCCGACACCACCTTCGCGCCGGCTATGTACAATCTGGTCACCTCGATGTTCCCCCAAGACTGGAAAACGGTAGAGCAGGAGCAGCGCGGACAAATGATCCAGGGACTGATGAAGGCCGCCCAGGCCGAAGAGAATCCCATTCGCAAATCGAAGGCTTACCATAACATCGGCGTGCTCTATCAGGGTGCTCAGGACTTCAAGATGGCCATCGAGGCCTACAAGGAAGCGCTGCGCAACAATCCCCACGACGACGAGGCACGCTACAACCTGGTGCTCTGCCAGAAACAGCTGAAAGACGACGGGCAGGACCAGAACCAGCAGGGTGACAACAAGGACCAGCAGGACGACAAGCAGAAGCAAGAGCAGCAACAACAGCAGCAACAGCAGAAGCAGGACGATCAACAGCAGGAGCCGCCCATGAGCAAGGAGAATGCCGAACAGCTGTTGCAAGCTGCCATGCAGCAGGAGAAGCAGACCCAGAAGCGCCTGAAGGAGCAGCAGATGCAGCAACAACGCCGCCAGGTGGAGAAGAACTGGTAACCCCCCCGCTCCCAACATTTAGCAACCGCAGTTCCGTTTGTTGCGTTGCCAACGCAACACCACGCGAATAATAACAAGCGAAGAAATGAAGAAACGCAGACAAGCGATGAGACAAGAAGCAATTTCTGGTAGCCTACTATCGAAGCCCGTAGGCATACTCATTATTATTTTTTCATTATTCATCAGTCACGCAGCAGCGCAGGGCACACTGAAGGCCAATGCGCCGCAGCAGGTGCAGGCTGGGCAGCAGTTCCGCCTGACGTACACGGCTAACTCCCACAACGTGAGCGGGTTCCGCATCGGTCAGATACCCACCGACGCCTTCGAGGTGCTGATGGGTCCGAGTACCAGCACGCAGTCGAGCTTCAGCATGGTCAACGGCAAGACGTCGCAGTCGTCGACAGTGACCTATACCTACATTCTCAGTGCCCTGAAGAACGGCACGTTCACCATTCCTGCCGCCACCATTCAGATCGACGGCAACCAGGTCAGTTCGAACGCAGTCACTATCCAGGTCGTGGGAACGGCACCCCAGGGTGGGGGAGGCTCGTCGGCAGGTGGTGGCTCGCACCGTGGCCAGCAGACGGAGACGCGTCCTGCCGGCTCGCCCATTTCGGGCAGCGACCTCTTCATCAAGGTCAGCGCCTCCAAGCGCCACGTCGTCGAACAAGAGCCTATCCTGCTCACGTATAAGGTCTACACGCTCGTCAGCCTGACACAGCTCGACGGCAAGATGCCCGACCTGAAGGGCTTCCACACCCAGGAGGTACCACTGCCCCAGGAGAAGAGCTTCAAGCTGGAGCAGCTTAACGGCCGTACTTACAAGACCGTCGTCTGGCAGCAGTATGTCATGTATCCGCAAATGACGGGAAAGCTTGAGATACCGTCGCTGACCTACAATGGCATCGTGGTGCAGCAGAACCGCAGCGTCGATCCCTTCGAGGCTTTCTTTAATGGTGGTTCCAGCTACATTGAGGTGAAGAAGCAGATCGTGGCACCTGGCATCCAGATACAGGTCGACCCGCTGCCAACGCGCCCGCAGGGCTTCTCAGGTGGTGTGGGGCATTTCTCAGTGAAGGCCGACATCGACAAGACGGAAGTGAAAGCCAACGACCCTGTGACGCTTCGTGTGACGGTCAGTGGCACAGGCAACCTGAAGCTTATCAAGGAGCCCGTCGTCGAGTTCCCCAAGGACTTCGACGTCTACGATGCGAAGGTTACTGACAAGACGCGCCTGACGACCAATGGTGCCGAGGGCTCCATCGTCTACGAGTACTTGGCCGTGCCGCGCCATCAGGGCAAATATGACATTCCTGCCATCAACTACGTCTACTACGACACGCAGGCTGGTGGCTACAAGACGCTTACCACCGACGCCTTCCATCTCGACGTGGCCAAGGGCGAGGGTGGCGAGAGCACGGTGCAGTCGTTCACCAATCAGGAGGACGTGCAGCTGCTGGCAAAGGATATCCGCTACATCAAGACTGGCTCGGCTCATCAGCACCAGGAGGGCGAGTACTTCTTCGGCTCAGGGCTCTACTGGCTGCTCATCGCACTGCTCATCGCGGCGTTCACCACGCTGGTCATCGTCTTCCGTCAGCGGGCCATCGAGAATGCCGACCTGGCCAAGAGCCGTGGCAAGAAAGCCAATAAGGTGGCCACGAAGCGCCTGAAGAAAGCTGCACGACTGATGAAGCAGCAACAGCCGGCCCCGTTCTACGACGAGGTGCTGCGTGCCCTCTGGGGCTATGTCGGCGACAAGCTGAACATCCCCGTTGAGCAGCTTTCGCGCGACAACATCACTGAGCGTCTGCAGGAACGCAATGTCGACCAGGAGACCGTCACACAGTTCATCGAAGCCATCGACGAGTGCGAGTTCGTTCGCTATGCCCCTGGCGATCCGCAAGGTAACATGAGTAAGGTTTACGACAAAGCCATGAATGCCATAGAAAAGATTGAGAAGACCAAGATTGTGAAGGCCGCAGGGCGCGCTTCGTCCATGCGCAGCCTTTTGATGGTGGGCCTGACACTTGCAAGCTTGGCGCTTGCTGGCAGTGCCACTGCGCAGACCAAGGCTGAGGCTGACAGCGCCTTCAGCAGCGGCAAGTACCAGGAGGCCATCAAGCTCTATGAGGCATTGCTGGAGCAAGGCGTCAGCGCTGAGCTCTACTATAATTTGGGCAATGCCTACTACCGTTCCGAGGATGTCACCCACGCCATTCTGGCCTACGAGCGTGCCTTGCGCTTGCAGCCGGGCGATGCCGACACACGCTTCAACCTGCAGATCGCACGGTCGAAGACGGTCGACAAGATTGCCCCAGAGTCCGAGATGTTCTTCGTGACATGGTTCCGCTCGCTGGTCAACATGCGCAGCGTCGACGGCTGGGCGCGTCTGGCCATTGTGTCACTGCTCCTCGCCGTGGTGCTCATGCTCATCTATCTTTTCTCACAGCCCCTTTGGCTTCGTAAGTTGGGCTTCTTTGGAGGCATACTCATGCTGCTCTGCTTCCTGCTGGGCAACATCTTTGCCTGGCAGCAGAAACAGCAGGCTGAGCACCACCGTGGCGCCATCATCATGGAGTCGGCGGTCAACGTGAAGAGCACGCCGGCCGCATCAGGCACCGACCTGTTTATCCTCCATGAGGGCACGAAAGTCAACGTCACAGACAACACCATGAAGGAGTGGCGCGAAATCCGTGTGGCCGATGGTAAGCAGGGCTGGGTGATGGCCTCGCAGATAGAACTGATTTAGTGTTAAAGGGGAGTTAGGAGGAGTTAGGAGTTAGGAGGAGTTAAAGGGACGATAGTTCTGCTGTGCATAGTAAATCGTCAAATCGTAAATAGAATAAATCGTCAAATCGTAAATAAATAGTAAATTGTAAATCGTCAAATAGTAAATAGAATAAATTGTCAAATAGTAAATAAATCGTCATCTTGGATTTCACGCAACTGATAGAATTCGATAAACAGCTCTTGTTGCTGCTCAATGGCAGTGACTCGCTGTTTCTTGACGGCATGGTGAAGACGCTCACCACGGCCACGACGTGGATTCCCCTCTATGTGGCGCTGCTCTATCTGGTCATCAAGAATAACGACAGTTTTCAGAAAGTGATATTCATCGTGGCATGTGCCCTGTCATGCGTGCTCTTAGCAGGCTCTCTCGACGACGTCATCGTAAAGCCTTTGGTTGGTCGCTGGCGCCCAACGCACGACACTGACATTGGCATCCTCGTCGACACCGTCAACGGCTATCGTGGTGGTCGTTTCGGATTCTTCTCGGCCCATGCCAGCAACACCTTCTCGATTGCCATGTTCTTCGTGCTCTTGGTACGCAGCCGCGTGTTGTCTGTCACGCTGATTGTCTGGTCGCTCATCAATTGCTGGACACGCCTTTATCTTGGCGTTCACTTCCCTGGCGACATCCTTGTAGGACTACTGTGGGGCGGCATTGTGGCCACCACCGTCTGGTATGTTCACTCTCGCGTGTCACGCAAGATGATGACTGATATCGGAGCGTTCGTCTCAACGCAGTACACCTCAACTGGCTATCAGAAGACCGACGTCGACGTTGTTGTCTGCGTATTCCTGTTCACCCTTATCTATACCATCTTCAAAGCCTGCTTCTATCTGATGATTTAGTAACCTGTGTCCCACTATTCACTATTCACTAATCACTATCCACTTCAATGTCTCCCCAGCATATTCATATCAGCAATTATAACTACGAGCTCCCTGACGAGCGTATTGCCAAGTTTCCATTGCCCCAGCGCGACCACTCCAAACTGTTGGTCTATCGTCATGGCGAAGTGGGAAGCGACCATTTCTTCAACCTGCCTGCCTATCTGCCACAGGGCGCACTCATGGTGTTCAACAACACAAAGGTGATTCAGGCACGCATGCACTTCCGCAAGCAGTCGACGGTCGAGCGTGGCGAGCAGCGTGAGGGTGCCCTCATCGAAGTGTTCCTGCTCGAGCCAGCAGCGCCTACCGACTATGAACTGATGTTCCAGACGCGTCATCGCTGCTCCTGGTACTGCCTCATAGGCAATTTGAAGAAGTGGAAGGAAGGGGCACTCACGCGGACGATTGACTTAGATGGCACGACCGTCAGCGTCAGTGCTACGCGTGGCCCTCAGCATGGCACCAGCCACCTCGTCACCCTTGAGTGGGAGGGCGATGCCTCGTTCGCCGAACTGCTCGATGCCATGGGCGAGCTGCCTATTCCGCCTTACCTGAATCGTGCCACACAGGAGAGCGACAAGACCACTTACCAGACGGTCTATTCGAAGATTAAGGGCAGTGTGGCCGCGCCTACTGCTGGTCTGCATTTCACCCCGCAGGTACTCAGCGCTATCGACGATAAGGGCATCGACCGTGAAGAGCTGACGCTCCATGTCGGTGCTGGCACTTTCAAACCCGTCAAGAGCGAGGAGATTGCAGGCCACGAGATGCACACGGAGTACATCGCCGTCCGCCGCCAGACAATTGAGAAGTTGTTGGTTCACAACTGTGAAGCCATTGCCGTGGGAACCACCAGTGTGCGAACGCTGGAAAGCCTTTACTGGATGGGCTGCAAGCTCCTCCAGAACCCTGACCTCACGGAGTCTGGGTTACATGTCAGCCAGTGGGAACCGTATGAAGAGGAGGGCGTGAGAAACGATGTCTCTCCCCAGACGGCCATCGAAGCTTTATTGGCGTGGTACGACCGCAACGCCGTCGACGTCCTTCACAGCTCCACCCAAATCATCATTGTGCCTGGCTACGACTACAAGATTGTGAAAATGCTCGTCACCAATTTCCATCAGCCACAGTCCACCCTCTTGCTGCTTGTCTCCGCCTTCGTCCACGGCGACTGGCATCGCATCTATGACTACGCTCTTGCCAACGACTTCCGCTTCCTCAGCTACGGCGACAGTTCCCTGCTCATCCCGTAACAAATGGGCTTTGCTCCAATTGGGTTTTTAGCGTCATTGTTGGGGCACTTTCGCCAGTGTGCTCCGCCAGTGTAGAGGCAGACCGTGTGCCAGCCACTGCCAATGCAAAGGCCATTCCACTACGCTACGTACAAAGACGATTCCACCACTGGCCTTTCCTCCGACCTTTCCTCTGACAGTCCCCTCCCTCGCAAGTGTTTGTTGAAATACACGTTGTAGCAGTTGCAGTTACAGACGAGAATACACAAACCATACGCAGAGGAGGAAACACAATCCGGGCCGCACAGCGGTGTGTGCGGCCCGGAACGAATGTGATTGACAGTAAATGTGTCAGCTTACTTCACGACCTTCTTGCCGTTGACGATGAACAGACCCTTCTGAGCCTTGTTGACGCGCTGTCCGGCGAGGTTGTAGACGGCATTGCTCTGGTTGTTGTTTACAACGACCGTGCTGATGCCCGTGGTGGGATTCTCAGTGCCGAAGTACAGCAGCTGGAAGTTGTCAAAGATGACCCACTGGTTGTGAACGCTGGTAGTGACGCCAACGTACATCATGTTGTCGTCCTTCACCTCGAAGGTGATAGGCTCGATGGTGTATTTGCCTTCGGTGAATGATGTTGAAGCATCACCCATACTGCCCTCATTGCCAGTCTTGGCAGGAACGTCGCCATTGACTTCATTAGCGAAGAACACGGGAGCTGCGGGAGCATCACCCTCGAATTCATCCTGACGATAGAAGCCCTGAGCAATCAGCTGATAGAATCCAGCAGGAGCGTCGCTGACAGTCTGCATCGTTGTGAAGGCTGCATGGAAGCTCTCGGCATTGCCGTTCTCGCCATTACCACCATTGAAGTTGTGGTTGTTCCAGTATTCAGGATTCTCTTCGCTGGTCTCCATCGGCGTGAACACCCATGCGCTGACGCGCAGGTCGTTGCGGTTGAAGTTCGGATCCTGGAGCAGGAATGTGGCGTCGACGGGCTTCTCGACCGTTGCTTCTGCCATTTCCTCCTTGCGAGTGTTGCGTACTTCCTCAGCCTTGACGATGATGAACTCACGTGGTTCGGCACTCAGCACGAGGTTGTAGTCGGCATCGTAGTTGATGTACTTGCCACTGTTGGGCTCAAGGATGTAGAATCCGAAGCCCTGATACTTCAGTGCCCAGCCCCACTCAGAGCTGTCCATGTAGAGGTTCTCGCCAAGGAACTGGCTGTTGCCGCCATTGTTGACGCGGCTGTCGATGGTGACGGTGCGGCTCTCCTCGTACGGTTTGAGCTTCAGGTCAAGACCCATCTCGTTCACGATACCACATGTGCCATAGTTGTGGCCGGCAGCGAACTTCAGGTCAGTCTCAGCGTCGATGATGTAGTAGTCGCCTTCTGCGAAGTCGATGAACCAGTTGGCCTTCTGGTAGGCCTGAGCAGCAGCCTTGAACTTGTTAATGATGTCCTGCATCTCCTGGATGTTGTACCAGTTGCTTCCCTTGGCTGCGCTGGCTTCGCCATAGGCGAGGCGGAATGCTTCCTTACCCTCGGTCATGTTCTCGTCGTCAAGGTCGAATGCACCTGCGAAGAGCAGGGCGTCGAGTTCCTTCTGGAGCTCAGCGTAGACCTCCTTAGCGGTGGCGAACCATGTGAGCTGATAGATCTGCATGGTGTGCCAGTTGGTGCTCTTATCGATGTCCTTACCCATTCCGAGCTTGATGTTGCCATCGGTCACCTCAACGTCGAACTGACGGAAGTCGTTCTTAGTCGTGCTAGTAGCGATATGGGCCGTGATATACTCCTTCTCCTCGTTGGCGAAGACGTATGCCACATCCGTAGCGCCATCCTCCATCGTACACTCGAAGCCGTCGCGCTGGCTGGTTGAGAAGGCATTGCCGTAGAAGCCTACCTTATACTTACCGTTCTGCAGACCTGTGATGTCCTGATAGATAATGGTGCCCGTGCGGTTGCCATTGCCTTCGAAGACCTCGGCGAGATTCACGTTCTTGCGGCCGTCGTAGGTCTCGATAGCAGGAGCGAACCGTGTATCGCAGACTCCGGCAGGATCGCCGTTGAAGTTCTTCCAGCCATCGGTGGCCACCTTAGCCGTCTCGTCCTTCTCCTGGTCCTTGTTGTCCTCAATGAACTGGTCGATGGCAGCCTGCAGCTGGCTCTCATCGTCGGTCTCGTAGGCATACTGGATGGCAGCCATCAGCTTGCCCACGGCAACGGCCTCTTTGTCGATAGCCGCCAGCAGGATGGCCTGCTCCATCAGCTCACTGGGCTCATAGATAAGGCTGTACTCCTTACCGTCCACGAATTCGAGGTCATCGGTCTGGTACTTGCCAACCTTGCCGCCCTCGCCGTTGCTGAAGATGATCTTCTCGGGAGCCTGTGCAGCCTTGAAGGTCAGGGTGTAGACGTCATAATCGTCCATGTCGGTAAAGTCGGTTACCTGAGTGCCGGGCCATTCGCCGAAGTATTCCACGATGTTATCACCTTCGCTGCTCCATGCGTAAGCATAGACAGCGTCCCAGACCAAGTTGGTCTTGAAGGTTACGGTGTAGGTGTTTTGAGCAGCGCCCTCATACTTGTAGTCGAAGCCGTAGAAGCCGAGCTTCGAGCCGGTGCAGAACACCTTGTACTCACTGCCAGCCTTGACGTCGAATTCGAACGACGTGCCCGATGCGTAGCTCTTCTTGATGCCGTCGAAGCCTTCGAGTGAAGTGCCGTCCTCCTGGATGAAGAAGGCCTTCTCAGCGTTGAGCCATACACCCACGGTGATGGTTCCGTCGTACTTAGGCTTGATGGTGTAGACGGTGCCGCCGTCGGCAGAGCCGTTCTCACCGTTACCGCCAGTGTAGTACTGGAATGCGGCAATCTCCTCGTTAGCACGGAGTGTGGGAGCAGCAAAGTCTGCGCCACCGCTAACGCCGAAGGTCAGCGTAGCAACCACGTCGTCGCCGTCAGTCACATTGAACGTTGTGCCTGCAGGAATGGTTTCTTCAGTAGCCTCAAACTTGCAGATCGGGTCCATTGTGGTGTTCCACTTGTAGGCTCGACCGTTGGTGAAGGCCAAGTCGGGTGTCTTGTCCTCGCCGTTGTTGAAGATGATGTTCTCAGGTGCACTGAAAGCCTTGAAGGTGAGCGTTGAGACACCGTCGACAACTGTCAGCTCGGTGCCAGGCCATTCGCCGAAGAACTCCTTATCGCCACTCCATGCATAGACATTGACCGTCTCCCATGCAGCGTCGGTAGTGAAGGTAGCGTTGTACTCGTTGAGGTAGTACTCGTAGGCCTTGCCATCCACGAACTCCCAGTCGGGCGTCTGGTTGCCCTGGTTGTCGTGGAAGATGATGAACTTCGGAGCTTCCTCAGCCTCGATGCTGACGTTGAACTCGCCAGCAGCGCCCTCAAGCTTCGTGCCGGGCCACTCGCCCAGAGGCTTCTCGTCGCCGGTCCAGACGTAGGCCCAAACCTCGTCCATACCGTCGGTCTTGAAGGTTGCAGTGAAGGTGCTCAAGACGATCACACGGCCTGTGCTCTTGTACACGCCGCCATCCTTGAACTGCTGGTCGGTGGTCTGGTTCGAGCCACCATCGTTGAACAGAATCTGGGTGGGATTACCCTTCGTCGTCCAGACATACTCGCCGTTGGCGTTAGCCGTCAGCTCTTCGCCGGGCCACTCGCCGCCGGTGAAGTTCTCAGTGTCGTTCCATGCCCACACGAAGACTTTCTCCCAGTTGGCATCGTTGATGAACGTCACGGTCTTCTCGGCTTCCCATTCCACCTTGATGAAGAACAGGCCGCTCTCGCCACTGCCACGGCTGATGGTGTGGTCGCCAGCAGCCACGTCCTTGCAGGTGTAGATGCGGCAGCCCGTGCCAGCCTCGGCGTCGGCAACAGCCAGCTCCACGCCATCGAGCTTGATGGTGGCAGAACTCCATGTGCTCTGCACGATGGTCACCGTCGATACAAAATCGGTGGAGAAGGTAATGACGGTGGATCCCTCCATCTTCAGGCCATTTGAGAACGACATTCCGTCGTACTCGGCGCCGTTGAACTTGGAGTTAAAGTTCCACTTGCCTGCAGCATCGTGGGAGAAGAACCCCTCGGGCGTTGATGCTCCTGGCGATTTGCTCAGGTTGAACGTCGCTACTTCGCCTGCCCATGCCGACGTCATGGCCAGCATCATCAGGCAAATCAAAGATAAAATCTTTTTCATACGCTTTGTTGTTTTGGTTAATAAATAGGGTTAGTTAAAAAAAAGTTAGCACTGTCAGTAATATACGCTGCAAAGATAGCAAAATTTATTCAAACATGCATCGTTGACACTGGTATTTTTACGGTTGTTAACCATTTTTTATAGTCGCGCGTACCTTATTTAAGTTTATAGCGTTAAAAAAGCGGAAAACGTGTGTTGTTTGTGGGAAAAACCGTACCTTTGCACATGATAACCCTTAACCCTATCGACTGAGATTATGAGAAAGAAAGCAATCTTGTTCGTCGGACTCCTGCTTGCCGCCATGAGCCTGCAAGCCCGCAGCCTGTATGTGGTCCATCAGACCGACACCATCCCCCGCGACAGTATTCCCCGCGACAGCATCCCCCGTGACAGCATTCCCCGCGACACGCTGGCCCGTGACACCGTGGTTGCCGACAGCCTCAAGGCCAAGAAGGCGGTGAAGAAGAAGGAGGAGACCGAGTACGAGAAACTGATGAAGAAGGGCGGCCACGTTCAGGAGGGCCTCTTCCGCACCCGCCACATCGACGACAAGTACTACTTCGAGGTGCCCGACTCGATGGTGGGCCGCCTCATCCTCTGTGTCACGCGCTTCACGGCCGTTCCGCAGAGCTTCGGCAAGTTTGCCGGCGAAGAGATCGACCACAGTGCCATCTACTTCGAGCAGCGTGACACGTCGCAGGTGCTGCTGCGCCAGTATGTGCTGAGCCACCTGGCCGACGACGGCGACAACATCGCCCGCACCCTGGAGCAGTCGACCATCGACCCCATCGTCATGGCCTTCAAGGTGATTGGCCGCGACTCGGTGAGCGGTGACCGCCTGATAGAGGTGACGGGACTCTTTAAAACCGACAACAACCTGACGAGCGTCACCACTGCCGACAAGACGGCCATGAAGCTGGGCGGCCTGATGGCCGACCGCACCTTCATCGACACGCTGAAAGTGTTTCCCACCAACATCGAGGTGGTCATGACGCGCACCTACGGCTCGCAGCCCGCTGTCTCGCCAGCCTCGCGGACAGGGTCGGTGACGCTGGGCACCAACACGTCGATGGTGCTGCTGCCCCGTGAGCCGATGCGCAAGCGCCTGTGGGACGATCGTGTGGGCTACTTCGTCAACAACTTCACCCGCTTCAGCGACGACCAGCACAAGACCGACCACGAGTCGTTCATCTCGCGCTATCAGCTGGTGCCCAAGGATAAGAAGCGCTACATGCGCGGCGAGCTCACCGAGCCCGTCCAGCAGATTGTCTACTACATCGACCCGGCCACGCCGAAGAAGTGGATACCATATCTTATTAAGGGCGTGAACGATTGGAACGTGGCCTTCGAGGCTGCCGGCTTCAAGAATGCCATCGTCGCCAAGGAGTGGCCTGCCGACCGTCCCGATATGAGTCTCGACGACGCCCGCTTCTCCGTCATCCGCTACCTGCCGTCTGAGACCGAGAATGCCTATGGACCGCGCATCGTCGACCCCCGCTCGGGTCAGATCATCGAGGCCCACGTCTGCTGGTTCCACAACGTGATGAACCTGCTGACGAAGTGGTACATGGTGCAGTGCGGTCCGCTGGACAAGCGTGCCCGCACGATGGATTTCGACGACAAGCTGATGGGTGAGCTCATCCGCTTCGTGTCGTCGCACGAGGTAGGCCACACCCTGGGCCTGCGCCATAACATGGGCGCCTCGTTCGCCACGCCCGTCGAGAAGCTGCGCGACAAGCAGTGGGTCGAGGCCCACGGCCACACCGCCAGCATCATGGACTATGCCCGCTTCAACTACGTAGCACAGCCCGAGGACAACATCTCGGAGCGCGGACTGTTCCACCGCATCAACGACTACGACAAGTGGGCCATCAAGTGGGGCTACCAGTGGCGCCCGGAGTTCAAGGACGAGTATGAGGAGAAAGACAAGCTGATGGCCGAGACCAGCAGTACCCTGCGCGCCAATCCCCGCCTCTGGTTCGGTGGCGAGGGACGCAACGAGGATGCCCGTGCGCAGACCGAGGACCTGGGCGACAATAGCGTCAAGGCTTCGGACTACGGCGTGAAGAACCTGAAGCGCGTCATGGAGAACCTGCCGAAATGGACACACGAGGAGAACGACCAGTACGATGATCTCAGCGAGATGTGGAAGGCCGTCTACGACCAGTTCAATCGCTACATGGGCCACGTGCTGAAGAACGTCGGCTCGCGCTACACCAACAACGTGCCAGGCCGCGAGCCCGTGGAGTATGTGTCCGCCGAACGGCAGCGCGAGGCCATCGACTACGTTGGGCGACAGCTGTTCGACGCCCCCGAGTGGCTCTATCCCGCCAACATCGTTTCGAAGACGGGCACCAACGCCTTGAACTCGCAGACCGCACAGCAGGCTGCCGTCCTGACACGCCTGCTCACGCCCACCATGCTTAGCAACGTCGGCAACACTGCCTATGACGTCGATGACTACCTCGGCGACCTCTTCGCCACCGTCTGGAAGCCCATCACCGGTACCAACGACTTCAAGGCAAAGGCTCGCCGACAGCTCGAGCGTAACTACGTACAGCTGCTCAACGGGCTGCTCAACCCCACTGAGGCCGACTTGAAGGGCGCCACGGGCCGTCTCTACAACACCGATGCCACCCTTTACCTCGTGCAGCATCTGCAGAAGGTGGAGGATTTCTGCAAGGCGCAGGCCGCTGACCTCGATTCTTCAGACATCAACGCCCTTCACTACAACGACCTCCTCCGTGAGCTGAAGCTCATCCGCGAGCGCCGCACAACGGTGAAGTGACTCTTTTTTCGCCAGTGGCAGCGCCAGTGTTTAGGCGCATGCCACTGGTACACCGTTTTTTTGGGGGGGAATGATATAACTGTTGGCACAAGACGATGTCAGTGTCTTGTGCCTCAGTCGAGCACTCGCTTTATCCTAAATCGGTCGTTAGTACTAACAACCGTTTCGGGATGATCAGAGATTTCGGAGAGGACTGGCAGAGTTCTCCGAGAGGACTGGCGGAGTTCTCCGAGAGGATTGGCGGAGTTCTCCGAGAGGTCTAGCAGAGATCTCCGAGAGGACTGGCAGAGTTCTCGGAGCGTTAAGTCACTGCGCCAGTGTATGGCAGAATGGCGATAGTGTAAGTGAACTTCAGTGTTCGGGATGTTCTGGAATATAGTTCCACCTGTACGGTTTGAAATGAATTTTGAAAGGAACAGGAACTGTTTGTGTTGGAAACGAATTGTCCTAATTTCGTACTAATACATAACAAGGCCACATTCGTGGCCCAAATTAAAAATATATTAAGTTAATTCGTTTCAAGTTTAAAGTAAGAACTGTTTCCATTTCTGAAAAAGCCTATTTCTTTTCAACCGTAAAGTTCGATATAGTTTTGCTAACAAATAAGACAAAGTGAGTACTTCTAATAGTTTTTGGGCGAAATCATTCAACCCTTCACTTTATGCGTATACGCTTATATATCAGATGGTTACGGTGAAGGGTTCTTCGGTCAACCCAATTACGTTTTTCGTGCCATTGAGGGCACAGCCGATGCCGTTTACGGATCGTAAGTATGCCATTTACAGGTCGTAAGTATGCCATTTACGGGTCGTAAGTATGCCATTTACGGGTCGTAAGTATGCCATTTACGGGTCATAAGTATGCCATTTACGAGTCGCAAACCTATGACTTACGAGTCTAATTCCCGAGAATAAACTCGCAAAACCCGAGAATAAACTCGCAAAGCCCGAGAATAGAATCGCAAAACCCGAGAATAAACGAAAAACATCCTGCATACCCTGCCCGTGCAGGGTATGCAGGATGATTTTCAGTTAATTCAAAATGGAAGTACTGCACAGCCAGCCCCTACGGGGCTAGCTACACATCGTTTTCATAGCTTGCGAAACTTGAACAGTTAAGAACAGAAATAATGATAGCAACAGCCTCTTGTCAACTACCCAGAAGTCACCTGTTCACCAAGGGCAGGACACACGAAACGAACCCTTCACCACATTCTCCTGATACACAGACGTATACGCCAGAAGTGAAGGGTTAAACCCAAACCCATATAAAGCATTTCCTTTACACCAGTAGAATAAAAAGCTGCTATTTATAGAGGAAATCGGTCGTTAGAAACAATATCCGTAAGAGACCTCCCCTAACTTGAAGATTTTAGTCCTTAAGCGGACAAAAATCTATCACAATATCACCATTAATGTCACACTTTAACCTATTGTGTAACATAGATATACGTCGCGTGTGATATTGGTGATATTACTTTTTGAAAAACCGTCCCCCCTGATCTTTTTACTTTTCTTCTTGAAAACTCCTCATCGGCCCTCTCAGCCGTGGGTACGACTCCCATATTTCCGGATTCTTGCCAGTCCTGCTGTCATGCATCTTGCGAAGTGAACGCGAAAGTTTCTTCTTCATTTGTTTCAGGATCCTTTTGTAGGCTGGCGCTTCTGCCAGATTATTCATACA
>JAEEGL014509774.1_pt1 | contig 18802 bp, 13 predicted proteins | sample 9134231 | NCBI WGS metagenome assembly JAEEGL01 (sample SAMN16246548, study PRJNA631951) | gut metagenome | biome: gut microbiome; feature: rumen; material: fiber-attached | host: Bos | place: Iran: Karaj | collected 2018-10 | reverse complement strand
TGAACAGCCCGCAACGGATGATATCATCAATAAACTTAAGAGTATTGATGGCGTTATCAGAGTCAGAGTGATCAAATAAAACTGTATTTATCAGTATCTAAAAAAAGGTGCCGTATGGCACCTTTTTTGGTACTTTTTCTATTATTTTTCTTCTTTTTTTTCGACGTAGTGTTATAATATTAACGAGTTTAACGTTTTATGGGGATTTTTTTCTATGAAAAAAAAGATCGCGGTTTTCGGGGCAGGATGGGGTTCCGAGATTCTCAGACAGTTTATGAACGGTATATCAAAAGGCCTTGTAAATGAAGAGGCTGATATATACCTTTTTTTATGTTTTCCGCTTCTGACTGATGAACTGTTATCTGCCAGGGGTGAAATGAATATTTTCAGGCTTCCGCATCTTGAGGATTTTGACGGGGCTATTATTTTCGGAAATTCAATTGATTTTGACGAAGTTTTTGAATTTATAGATGATTCTTGTTCTAAGGCCAATATACCTACCGTGAGCTGTGGAAGAAAACCCAGGAATGGTTATTTTATTACTCCTGATAACTATGACGGAATGAAACAGCTTTGTGAGTATCTGAAAAACGATCATAATGTCAGGAAAGTTTATTATCTAGCCGGTTCAAAGAACAATCCAGATTCAAATCTGAGATTAAAAGCAATTCTTGATACCTTTGAGGATTTTGATCCTTTTGATATTTTCTATACTGACTGGGATCTTACTGCTTCTTCACGATGTATCGAAGAATACGTTAAATCAGGAAAAGAATTACCCGATGTGTTTTTATGTGCCAATGACGGCACTGCGATCTTTGCCGCAAATGAACTTCAAAAACAGGGGTATAAGATCCCGGATGATGTTTTTGTGGCCGGATTTGATAATACATACGGTGCAGCCGTGTTTGATCCCACGATGACTTCAGTAAGTCAGGATTTTGAAGGAGTTGGATATGACTGTGCAAGGACAGTGATCGATATATGCAATAACAGGAAGCCGGAGACCGAGATAATACGTCCATGTATTCTTATGAATCGTGAAAGTACCGATTCTACCATGGATGATGAAGTTGCAAATGCCGCAAGACGTGATATCGGCCACAAGCTTTTTATAGAAAAACTGATAGCAAACAATTTTGATACAAAGCTGAATTTCCTTGATGCCACTTTATTATCGGGTCTTGAATTTATAGATATATACAGTTCTCTTTCTCATTTTTATTCGGTAAATTCGGGTTTTGAAAAGAGCAACGTACATATTCTTCTTGAACCGGATTATGAAAACTCCGTTTATGATGAAAGTATCGAGCTGCGCAAAGAAGGATATTCCGATTATATGTTTGATATCTTTTCAATGAATGACGGCAGGATAAGTTTTGATCCCGGTTTTGAGACCAGAAAACTTGTACCTAATATTGATGAAAGCGATGATGAAAATCATATCTATATATTCCTGCCTCTTCATGACGGCGACAGGTCTATGGGTTACTTTATTTTCCGTGATATAGTTGATGAGATCGATCAGAATAATAATATAGTACGATATCAGCAGAGGCTGAATTCAATCTTTATCAAGTATAGAAAAAACCTTCTTGCCAATTATCTTAATAACAAGCTTAAGATCTTAAATGAGACCGATCCCATGACCGGTGTTAAAAACAGAGCGGCATATGATTCTGTTGTGTCAGAGTATAACAGCAGAATACTTAATAAGAATGAAAAAAATTTCGCAATAGTGATCTTTGATATCAATAACCTTAAAAAGGTCAACGACGAACTGGGGCATGAATTCGGTGATGCTTATATAATCAATTCATGCAAACTTCTTTGTGATGTATTCAAGCACAGTCCTGTTTTCAGGATCGGAGGAGATGAGTTTCTGATAATTTTAAAGGGAGAAGACTATGATGCGAGAAATGAACTTCTTATCCTGCTTACTGACAGAATGAACGATCTTGATAAACAGGATATCGAAAAATGGAAAAAAGTATCAATTGCTTTTGGAATGTCTCTTTATGATCCTGAAAAAGATAATAATATCTCGGAAATATTTAAGAGAGCCGATAATACAATGTACGAGAATAAAAAAAAATTCAAGGGAAAGGCTGACATACGTTAGCCTTTAACTGTATAAATGAAGGTCAAAAGGGAAGAGAACCAAGATCGGTAACACCTGCCTGTTCCATGGTTTCCTTAAAGTTTTCTTCCATCTTTACCTTTTGGGCAGAAGCAAGATCCATGTAACGGATAAATATATCCTCAGTGCTTACTCCGTTTTCTTTTGCAAGCTGTTCCATTTTGGGTTTTAATTTTTCAAGCTGCATTGAAACAGGTGTTTTCTGAGGGTCTATATCGCCCAATACATCTTCTGCGTATTTGTTTAATTCTTTAAGTATTTCCTGATCTGTCATAGCATTCATAATAGCATTACAAACTTGTTTTGTACAGTTTTCTTTGTTAATATATTTTGTATCTTAATTATCTGATCAGGGGGAGCCCTTATGAAAAAGAAGTTATATAAATTCATGAACTGGCCTGTCATAGAGGCTATTACCTATCATGAGGAATCTCATCCGTCTGATATTCTCGGCCCTCACGCTGTTACCGGAGGAACATTATTTCAGGCATTTTATCCTGATGCTGCACAGATGAACCTGTGCATTCATGATCGTGACAGGAAAGTCTATGCCATGGAAATGGCAGATGAAATGGGCTTTTTTGCTCAGATAATCCCCGGCAAGATCACTTCCGATTACGAATATGAAGTAATAAGATCAGATGGAAGTTCAATAACCTATAAGGATCCTTACAGGTTTTCACATCAGTTCATTCAGGATAAAGACAGGGATGCTTTTAACGGAGGTACACAGTATAAATCATATGAAATGCTAGGTGCTTTTATATGCCATGCGGAACGCGTTAAAGGAGTCAGATTTGCTCTGTGGGCACCGAATGCACTTTCAGTCTGCATACTAGGTTCATTCAACGATTTCACCTCGGGTATCCACATGATGCATAAGGATGACAAAAGCGGAATATATGAACTTTTTATTCCTCAGATATCGGTTGATGAATGCTACTGTTATGAGATAAAAACAAAAAACGGTGCTACATTGATCAAACCCGATCCTTTTTCTAAAGAGATAAGGTTTATAGACGGTAATGCATATTCCGTTATATGTGAAGACAGTTTTGAATTTACGGATGATGATTTTATAAAAGATTGCAATGATCATAAAAACGATAGACTTTCAATCTGCGAGATAGATCTCGATTCACTTAAGACTTCTGATCTTTACAGCACTCTTGATGTTAAAAATACAGCTGACAGGATTGTCAAGCACGTTAAGGATTTTGGTTATGACTACGTGAAATTCCTTCCGTTTACAGAAACACTAAGTGATAATCCGTCATGTGATGCTACGGCATTCTTTTATGCCACTTCAACCCGTCTTTTTGAACAAGAAGGTCTTAAAGAGCTGGTCAATACATTACATATGAACGGAATAGGAGTTCTTTTTGATTTCGGATGCACCTGCTTTTCACCTGCTAGTGATTCCCTTACCTGTTTTGACGGCACCTGTCTTTATGAGCATCTTGATTCGAGACAGTCTTATCATCCCGGCAAAGCTGCTCTTAATTTTAATTATTCAAGACCTGAGGTTACATCATTCCTCATCTCAAATGCACTTTATTATATAGAACAATATCATTTTGACGGCCTGTATATTAACGGTACTTCTTCAATGCTCTATCTTGATTATCAAAAAAACGAAGGAGAGTGGATACCGAATCTTTATGGCGGAAATGAAAATCTTGACGGGATTGAATTCCTGAAGCATTTAAATTCCGTTCTTAAGAAGAAGCACAGGGATATCATTCTCATAGCCGAAGAAGATGCCGCTTTCAGAGGTGTTACAACTCCTGTTGCGGAGGATGGACTTGGATTTGATCTTAAGTTCAATAACGGTTTCTCTGATGATTTTCTTTCTTACATTTCATATGATCCTTATTTCAGGGCTCATCATCACAATGAGCTTACTTTCAGTATGGTTTATCAGTATTCAGAAAACTTTATCTGTGGATTTCCTCATGATTATTCTGTACCCGCGACGGGTGCTTTTATAGATAATATGCCCGGAGAGGATGATGATAAACTGGCTAATCTGAGACTGAGTTATGCATATCTTTTTATGCATCCGGGCAAAAAAATGCTGATGATGGGACCGGATTTCGGATCAGAATATATTCTTGGAAACAATTACAGACTTGATTTTGGACTGCTTAGAAAGAATGCTCATAAAGGTTTAAGAGCGCTGATAAGGGAACTGAATAAACTGTATTCTTCCAATAAAGCATTATCTGAACTGGATTACAGTTCAGATGGATTTGAATGGATCAACTGCATCAGCTCAAATGAATGTACATTGAGCTTTTTAAGAAAGGGGAGCAACGATAAAGATACACTGCTTGTGGTCTGTAATTTTGCCGGTGTGATAAGGCAGATCAGCGTAGGAACGTCTTTGCCTGGCAAGTATAAGGAACTCATTAATACCGATGACAAGGTCTTTGGAGGAAGCAATATCACAAATACGCGTACTAAAGTGGTTTCCGAGAAAGAAGCGGATGGAAGACCATATTCCATAGATGTAAAACTGGCTCCATTATCAGCGGCTATCTTTAAATATGTTCCTTTCACAGAACAGGAAAAGTATAAGATAGAAAAGAAAAAAGAGGCTCTGATAGCAGATTCCAATGCTGCAAAATTTAAAGAAGAAGCAAGAATAGCCCAACTTGAATATGATGAAGCCAAAGCTATAATGGAAGAAGCGCTTGAACGCATGAATGAAGCGGAAAAACGTGTTAAAAAAGCTCTTGATAACGAGAAGAGGGAACTTTCAAAAGCAAAAAAAGCTCTGGAAGAAGCAAAGTAATACTGTTATTTTTGATTTTTATCTGATATAATACAGTTCGATGCTTCCGTAGCGCAGTGGTAGCGCAACTGATTCGTAATCAGTAGGTCATGGGTTCAAGTCCCATCGGGAGCTTTTCACATGGATTTTTGACCCGGGATATGTTGTCTTGGGTCTTTTTTTATGATATATTTTATTCATTGCAATTAAAATGAGATTTAATTTTGGGAGAACAATCATGGCTCAGCTCTGGGGCGGCAGATTTACCAAAGAAACTGAAAAAAAAGTATATGACTTTAATGCTTCTATCAGGTTTGACAAGGTTCTGATAGATGAGGACATAGAAGGCTCAATAGCTCATGTTGTTATGCTTGAAAAGCAGGGAGTTCTGACTCTGGATGAGAAAGATTCTATTGTCAAAGGCCTGACAAAAATACGTAATGAAGTAGCATCAGGAAATCTTATTATCACCGATGAGTTTGAAGATATCCACAGCTTTGTTGAAGCAAAACTTATCGGGCTTATAGGTGATGCAGGCAAGAAAATGCATACCGGCCGTTCGAGAAATGATCAGGTCGCACTTGATATGAGGATGTATGTCAGAAAATATCTGGATATCACAGCAGACAATATCGTGGATCTTCTGCAGACAATAAACAATATCATGGAAGATAATACAGATACGTACATGCCTGGATTCACACATCTTCAAAAGGCCCAGCCCACTACTCTGGCGCATCATTTCGGAGCCTATTTTGAAATGTTCAAAAGAGATCATCAGCGGCTTAAGGATACATATAAAAGGATGAATTACAATCCTCTCGGAGCAGGTGCTTTTGCAGGTACTACCTATCCGCTTGATCGCAGTTACACATCATCGATGCTCGGATTTGAAGGTCCGACATTAAATTCCATGGATTCTGTTTCCGACAGGGATTACTGCATTGAAGCATTGTCTGATCTTTCACTTATTATGATGCATTTAAGCAGATTTTCCGAGGAGATCATAATCTGGAACACCAATGAATACAGATTTGTTGAGATCGATGACGGATATTCCACAGGATCCAGTATTATGCCGCAGAAAAAAAATCCGGACATAGCGGAACTTGTTCGCGGCAAGACCGGTCGGGTATACGGGTCGCTGGTTTCTCTGCTGACTACAATGAAAGGACTTCCGCTTGCCTATAATAAGGACATGCAGGAGGATAAAGAGGTCACGTTTGACGCATTTAAAACTGTTAATGACTGCCTTGACTTATTTAACGGCATGCTTTGTACGATAAAGTTCAATAAGGATATTATGGAAAAAAGTGCCGTAAGAGGCTTTACGAATGCGACTGATGCAGCAGATTATCTTGTATGCAAAGGAGTCCCTTTCAGAGATGCTCACGGTATCATCGGACGGATAGTCGTCTATTGTATAGATAAGGGTATTTCAATAGATGAGATGAGCATTGATGAACTTAAAGGATTTTCAGACAGGTTTGAAGAAGATATTTATGATGCGATAAGCCTGAAGACATGTGTTGAAAAAAGGATCACCACCGGGGCTCCCGGTAAAAGCGCGATCCTTAATGAATTATCAGCAAACAAAAAATTTCTAGATACAGTAAAAAGAGGAGATATGAAAAATGAGTGAGAAGTTAAAAGTTGGTATTTTAGGCGGAACGGGAATGGTTGGTCAGAGATTTATCTCTCTGCTTGAGAATCATCCGTGGTTTGAAGTGGCTGCAATAGCAGCCAGCCCCAGAAGCGCAGGCAAAACGTATGAAGAAGCTGTCGGCGATCGGTGGAAGATGGATACACCAATGCCTGAAAAGGTTAAAAAAATGGTAGTTATGAACGTTAATGAGGTTGAAAATGTTTCAGCTCTTGTTGATTTTGTATTTTCTGCGGTTGATATGACCAAAGATGAGATCAGAGCTATTGAAGAAGAATATGCCAGATCAGAGATCCCTGTTGTTTCAAACAACTCAGCTCACAGATGGACCCCCGATGTTCCGATGATCGTTCCGGAGATCAATTCCGAACATGTAAAGATCATTGATGCACAGAAGAAGAGACTGGGAACGAAGAGAGGATTCATTGCAGTAAAACCCAACTGTTCAATACAATCTTATACGCCTGCATTAACGGCATGGAAAGAATTTGAACCTTATGAGGTTGTTGTATGCACATATCAGGCTATTTCAGGCGCAGGTAAAACTTTCAAAGACTGGCCGGAAATGATTGAGAATGTAATTCCTTATATCGGCGGAGAAGAAGAAAAGTCTGAAAAAGAGCCTTTAAGAGTATGGGGAAAGGTTGAAGGGGATAAGATAGTTCCCGCAGATGATGTAAAGATCACTGCACAGTGTATCAGAGTTCCCGTTCTTAACGGACATACTGCCGCATGTTTTGTAAAGTTTAAGAAGAATCCATCCAAGGAAGAACTCATTGAAAAACTTCTTGCCTTTAAGGGTGAACCTCAGGAGCTTAATCTTCCTTCTGCTCCTAAGCAGTTCATAAGATATATGGAGGAAGATAACAGACCTCAGGTCAAACTGGATGTTGATTATGAGAGAGGCATGGGTGTCTCAATAGGAAGACTCAGGGAAGATACTATATATGACTGGAAGTTTGTAGGACTTTCTCATAATACTTTAAGGGGTGCAGCAGGTGGAGCTGTACTTTGCGCGGAGTTACTTAAGGAAAAAGGATATATCTGCGCAAAATAGGTCTATGATCTAAACTATGCCCGGGGTCAGGTTACTTTTTTATGGATGAATTACGTTATCAGGTAGATCTTCTTAATGCCATGAACAACCGTTTACAGGCAGATGAACGGATGTACAGACTGGTCTGTTCCACTTCTCTTAGTGCAATACTTTATATTGATTGCAAAAAGGGAAGTGTCAGAACACTGGCAAACTGGGAATCTTTTTTCCCGGGAGTGGAGATCACAACTCCTAATGACATCTCAAAATTGTATTCATTTATTGAGGAACAGTCGGTTCTTTCTTTTCGTGACCTTCTTCATACAAACAAACCCGATGAGACTGTATCCGGAACATATAAGATGTCAGATGAAAAGACATATATAGAGGTCGAGATTCAGTCAGTCTTTGATCAGACCGGAGCTCTTTCAGATAAGATCATAAGATTCAAGAATGTTACAAAGGCCCATGCTCAAAATGATGAGCTTACCTATATGGCTTATTATGATGCCAATACGGGACTTATTAATCGAAACTATTTTGTTTCAAAACTTTCAAATCTCATTAAAAAAGCCGGAGATGAAAACGCCGTTATAAGCGTTATGTTCATTGACCTTGACGGGTTTCATAACATAAATGACGGAATGGGGATCGTTGCTGGTGATGAGATCATACAGATATTCGGGCAGAAGCTGAAAAAATACGAAAATGATAATGTGATCGTTTCTCATTTTACTAATGATATTTATTGTCTGGCCATATACAATCCCGGCAGTGCATTGAATGCCAATTCGATTTTTCATGAATTAAAGGAAGCCGTCAGGGAACCCATCAGGCTAACAAACGGTAATGAAGCATTGATATCCTTTTGTGCCGGAGTCGCTGATTATCCTGAATCCGCATCAGGTTCACTTGAACTGATAAACTGCGCAGAGATCGTAATGTTCAAAGCAAAGGAAAAGGGAAGAGGTCAAATACAATACTTTGATGCACCGATCCTTCAGGATTTTCTTTCAAATGCAACCATTGACAATAAACTTAAGGAAGCGGTTTTCAATGAGAACTTCACCATGAACTTCCAGCCGCAGTTCTTTGCCGAGAGCAATAAGCTTCGTGGAGTTGAAGCTCTTATAAGGTGGAAAGATAAAGACGGCAAAATGATCTCGCCTGCTGTGTTTATTCCCATTGCCGAAAAAAACGGTGCGATAATTCCGATAGGAAATTTCGTTATTAGGGAAAGTATACGGAATTTCGTCCAGTGGAAAAAGAAATATGATGTCGATATGAAATTATCGATAAATATTTCCGCAGTACAGTACCGGGCAGAAAACTTTGCGCAGTCCGTTCTTGATGTGATAGCTTCTTTTGACGTTAATCCTGAGGATATCGAGCTTGAGATCACAGAAAGCTTTCTCATTGAAGATTTTGCGGACGTAATTAACAAACTGGAACTCTTAAGAGAATACGGAGTCAGGATATCACTTGATGATTTTGGTACGGGCTATTCGTCTTTGTCATATTTAAAAGATCTTCCAATAGATACGCTTAAGATCGATAAGGAATTCGTTGATAATATCTGTGTTGACGAAAGTTCGAAGATAATACTCGATACTATAATCTATATGTCCGGGAAGCTGGGCTTTGAAACGATTGCCGAAGGGGTTGAGACAAAGGAACAGTATGATTATCTAAGATCTATAAACTGTGACTGCATACAGGGCTTTTATCTCGCAAAACCCATGGACAGCGAAGGTATAGAGAGACTGCTTGTTGACAGATCCTATTAAGGGGTATTGATAAATGTTATTAGGAAGAACATCTGAATTAAAGCATCTGAACACATATTATGATCAGGAAGGTTCCCAGATCATGGTTGTTTACGGACAGCGTAATATCGGTAAGACAGCATTATTGTCATCATTTGTTGAAGACAAGCCTTACCACTATTACAGGGCGCGCAGTGCTTCCTGCCGTGAACAGCGTTATAACTGGGGGATGGAACTGGGCGAAGAGGATGTTAAACTTCTTAAATACCCTACATACATGGAGATTTTCAAGGCCATTATTAAGGGTGAGAAGGAAAAGAAGATCATAATCATTGATGAGTTTCAGTATATAATCAAATCTTCCGACACTTTCATGAAAGAGCTTGTAAGCTTTGTACACAGTTACTGGCAACAGCAGAATGTTATGATCGTTCTTGTCAGTTCTTCAATCGGATGGGTCGAAAATTCGATGATAAACAAGATCGGCGAAGCTGCATATGAACTTTCTTCATTCCTTAAGGTCAAAGAATTAAGCTTTGAACATATGATGGAATTCTTCCCCGGATTTTCAATGGAGCAGTGTATAGAATCATACGCTGTTCTGGGCGGTGTGCCCGGACTCTGGGAACATTTCTCCGATAAGATATCAATTAAGGAAAATATAAGCAGATATATTCTCGACATGCATTCACTTTTAAGGTTTGAAGGCCAGCGTATAGTTGAAGAAGAGTTAAGAGAGACCAATGTTTATAATACGATCCTTTCTTCTATAGCAGCTGGTAATCATAAGCTTAATGATCTGTATCTCCATACTGAATTTTCACGTGCCAAGATTTCCGTATATCTTAAAAACCTTATGGAGCTTGAACTCGTTGAAAAAGTATTCTCATATGATACCGACGGCAAGGAAAACACTCAGAAGGGTATATACAGGATCAGCAATCACTTTGTTAATTTCTATTTTACGTATATTTATCCGAATCTGACTGACATGGAGACTATGGTCGGATCGGAGTTTTATAAAAAACACATTGCCCCTACATTTAAATCTTATGTTGCCGAATACTTTAAGACTGTATGTAAACAGCATATAGAAAAGTGGAATAAGTGGAAGGAACTGCCCATTGAGATCGACAGGATCGGTGAATGGGTAGGCAAGATCGGAAACATTGATGTCATAGCTCAGAATCAGGAGGGCAAGACCATAGTCAGCATATGCAACTGGGATAAGCCTCTTATGAGATATGATGACTATGAATGGCTTCTGTTCTGCTGCAAGGAAGCAAAGATACATGTCGACTATGTATATCTGTTCTCTGTAAAGAGATTTGACGAAAAACTAAATCTGGAAGCTAAAGTCAAACCAAACCTGAAACTTATAAGTTTGGAAGATATGTAATGGGAAAGAATCTTTATATCGCCGAAAAACCGTCTGTTGCAAGGGAATTCGCCAATGCTCTTAAGATAAACGGACGATCCAAAGACGGTTATATCGAATCGGATGATTCCATCGTTACCTGGTGTGTCGGACATCTGGTGACTATGTCTTACCCCGATGCTTATGATGAAAAACTGAAAAAATGGTCTCTTGAGACAATCCCTTTTATACCCTCGGAATACAGATACGAGGTTATTTCCGATGTGCAGAAACAGTTCAACATCGTTTCCGGTCTGTTAAACAGAGATGATGTTGAAACTATCTATGTGTGTACGGACTCTGGAAGAGAAGGTGAATATATATACAGACTTGTTGAGAGAATGGCCGGCGTGGAAGGCAAGGTCAGAAAAAGAGTATGGATCGATTCACAGACCGAAGAGGAGATACTAAGAGGTATAAGAGAGGCTAAAGATCTTTCTGAATATGACAATCTTTGTTCTGCAGCATATTTACGTGCAAAGGAAGATTATCTTATGGGTATCAACTTTTCAAGAGTATTGACCTTAAAATACGGATATCCGGTTAAGAATTTCCTCAATCTTGATAAATGTGTTGTTTCGGTAGGCAGAGTTATGACCTGTGTGCTTGGAATGGTTGTCAATCGTGAAAGACAGATCCGTTCGTTTGTAAAAACACCCTTTTACAGAGTCATGCTTAAGGGATCTTCACAGGAAGCCAAGATCGATCTTGAGTGGAGATCTGTTGAAGGATCGACATATTATAACACGCCATATCTTTATAAAGAAAACGGATTTAAGGAAAAGAAGGATGCCCAAGCGCTTATCGAACAATTATCCGGTAAAGATGCGATAATTCAAAGCGTTGAAAAGAAAAAAGAAAACAAGAATGCTCCGCTTTTATATAATTTGGCCGAACTTCAAAATGAATGCTCAAAGGTATTTAAGATAAGCCCCGAGGAAACCCTTAAGATAGCACAGGAACTTTATGAAAAAAAGCTGACAACATATCCCAGAACCGATGCAAGGGTTTTATCTACTGCGGTTTCCAAAGAAATATATAAAAATATAAAAGGCCTCACAAATTATGCTCCTACTGCTGCATTTGCCACGGAGATCATTAACAAAGAAGCCTATAAAAACCTTGCGAAGACCAGATACGTTAATGACAAGCAGATAACGGACCACTATGCTATAATCCCTACCGGGCAGGGGCTGAATAATCTGAATAACCTTAATCCGACAGTAAGAGGCGTATATGATCTTATCGTCAGAAGATTTTTAAGCATCTTTTACCCTCCTGCGGTATTTCGTAAACTGTCTGTAAGAGCCGACATAGAAAACGAAGCATTTTTCGCCGGATTTAAATTTCAGGAAAGTCCCGGTTATCAGGTTGTTGCTGCCAATACCGGCAGGAAAAAAGAAGATAATCAAACAAAAGATAATAAAGAAGATAAAGAAGAGTCTTCAAATAACGAAGAAAATGAAACAGTTCTTGATGAGGATATGATGAAGGTATTATCTGCTCTTAAAAAGGGCGATATTCTTCATAATGAAGGATTTGATATCAAGGAAGGGGTAACTTCTCCGCCCAAGAGATATAACTCAGGATCGCTTATCCTTGCAATGGAAAATGCAGGTTCATTGATCGAGGATGAAGAGTTAAGATCACAGATAAAAGGAAGCGGAATTGGAACCAGTGCGACCCGCTCCGGAATACTTGAAAAGCTTGATAAGAATAAATATCTTTCGACCAATAAGAAAACTCAGATCGTAACGCCGACTTTACTTGGTGAGATGATCTATGATGTCGTTGACAGTTCTATAAAGCCGCTCCTTGATCCCAAACTCACTGCCAGCTGGGAGAAGGGTCTTACCGGTGTTGCGGATGGATCCATCTCCGAAGAAGAATATCTCCAGAAGATGGATGATTTTGTGATCCGCAGGACAAATATGGTTAAAAATCTGCATAATGAAAGCGCCCTTAGACAGAAATTCATGTATTCAAGCGCTTTTTATAAAAAATAAACTATTCTTCGACAGGGGCTTCTTCAGTATACACTTCTTCCTCTGTATAAGTATCTTCTTCAGTATAGGTTTCTTCATCGGAATATGACGCTTCTGAAGCATCTTCGGAATTGTTGTATTCGCCGCGAAGAACCTGGATCAGTACTCGCAGCTTCTGATTTGCATCCTGATAAAGATCATATCCTTCGGATTGTGCAACCTCATTATATTCACCGTCATACGCATCATGGAATCTTGAAACAGATGCAGACATATCTGCGGAAGCATCACTTGCAAGCTTGGCGATCTGTTCAAATCCTTCAGGATATTCAAGTGCAGCCATCTTTTTAAACTCTTCATCAAGCTTATCAAGACTGACCATCAATGAGCTCATGGAGTTTTCATTTTCGGGATCCAGAGAATTAATATCATTGTCTATGGTCTTTATCTCTGAAAGGATCTCTTCCATACTGTTTTTGTAGTTGACTATCGCTTCATCTTTTTCTCCGCATCCGGTCAGAAATACTACCATTATGCCGAGAAGTATCAAATATTTTTTCAAAATGAACTCCTTTATTATTTATCTAAAATAAGGTATCATAAATAATGTTTAATATCAAGTTAGTACAGGGAGTTTTATGACTAAAGAAGAATTCAGAAAACTTTGTATGAGCGGGTTTGTCTTTCTTGACGGGGCAACCGGCTCAAATCTTGTTAAAAAGGGAATGAAGTCAGGAGTATGTCCTGAAAAGTGGATCCTTGAAAATCCCGAAGCGATAATCGAACTTCAGCGGGATTATATTGAGGCAGGATCCAATATCGTTTATGCACCGACTTTTACTTCGAACAGGATTAAACTGGCTGAATATGGCCTGGAAGATGACATTATCAGGATAAATACCGAGCTTGTTTCACTTTCAAGAAAAGCTGTGGGAGATAAAGCATTGGTTGCCGGTGATCTGACTATGACCGGAAAACAGCTTGTTCCAATGGGTGACATGGAATTTGAACCGCTCATTGAGATATATAAAGAGCAGATACGAATACTTGATAAAGCCGGAGTCGATCTTCTTATCGTAGAGACTATGATGTCCTTACAGGAAACCAGAGCAGCTCTTATCGCTGCAAAGGAAGTATGTGATCTTCCCGTAATGTGTACGCTGTCTTTTGAACAGGATGGTAAGACTCTTTATGGATCCAGTCCTGAAAACTGCGCAGTTGTTCTTGAATCCTTAGGAGCCGATGCGGTTGGAGCCAACTGCTCATCAGGACCTGACAGGCTTTGTGATGTGATAAGCCGTATGGCTTCGGTTTGCAATATACCGATCATCGCCAAACCCAATGCCGGAATGCCTGTTCTTAATTCTGATGGCGAAACTGTCTATACGATGCTTGAGGATGAATTTGCAAGTGAATGCATGAAAATCATTGATGCCGGTGCAACGATACTCGGCGGTTGCTGCGGGACAGCTCCTTCATATATTAAAGCTTTAAAAGAAGAGTCTTCAAAAACGCGGAATTTCAGTTTCAGAGAACGTTTTAATAAGAGAGTTTTATCATCAGAAAGACAGGTTCTTTCATTTGGACTTGATGATCCATTTATCGTAGTCGGAGAAAGGATAAATCCGACCGGTAAAAAGAAACTGCAGGAAGAACTTCGAAATGACAGCCTGGAAATGGTACGCAATTTTGCCGAAGAACAGGAGAAATGCGGAGCAAAGCTTCTTGATATAAATGTCGGAATGGGTGGAATAGATGAAAAAGCAATGATGCTTAAGGTCCTTGATACAGTCGGCCTTACAACATCACTTCCTCTTTGCATTGATACTTCTTCACCGGATGTTCTTGAAGCCGGATTGAGAAATTACTGTGGAAGGGCACTGGTTAATTCAGTGTCCTGTGAAAGTGCCGTAATGGAGCGGAAACTCAATATCGCTGCCAAATACGGTGCGATGATCATAGTTCTTCCTTTAAGTGATGAAGGACTACCGAAGAATTTTGAAGAAAAACTCTCTAATCTTAAGATCATTACCGACAGGGCATATGAACTTGGATTCAGGGACGAAGATATTGTTGTTGACGGACTGGTATCTACTGTTGGCGCTAACAAGAATTCCGCTCTTGAAGTGATAGAAACCGTAAGATATGCACATGATCATAATCTTGCAACTACATGCGGACTTTCCAATATTTCTTTTGGATTGCCTGAAAGAAGCTTTATAAATACTGCATTCCTTACTATGCTGATCTCTAACGGCCTTACTATGGCTATTATGAATCCTTCGCAGGATCTGCTTATGAACGCGTTTTATGCTTCAGATCTTCTGATGAACAAAAAAGACGCGGATCTTAGTTATATCAACAGGATGAATGAATCCTCTTTCAGGATCGAAAAAGCAGATACTGCCCAAAAGGAAAATACATCAGCAACATCTGGTGCAAACACTGATGAGATTCTTTTTAATGATGTACTTAGAGGAAACACCGGAAGTATCAAAGAACATACCAGTGAAGAACTTCAAAAAGGCAAAGATGCAAATTCTTTGTTAAATGACTGTCTGCTTCCTGCCATAGGACAGGTCGGAGAGTTTTTTAACAGTGGAAAGTATTTTCTTCCACAGCTTATATCGTCGGCAGAAGCCATGAAATCTTCGATCGAAGTGTTAAAACCACATATGGCAAGCAACGAAGGAGAAAAAGAAAGTGCTGTCGTTGTTATGGCAACAGTAAAAGGCGATATACATGATATCGGTAAGAATCTGGTTGTACTGATGCTTGAAAACTACGGTTTTAAGGTCATCGATCTTGGCAAAGATGTTGAAAAAGAGCTTATTGTTCAGACGGCCATCGATAACAACGCAGCTATAATCGGTTTAAGTGCATTAATGACAACTACTATGGAAGAGATGAGACGGGTCGTTGAATATGCAAAAGAACGCGGCTGTAGATCAAAGATCATGGTTGGTGGCGCAGTCATCACAGAAGAATATGCGAAAGAGATAGGTGCAGATGCCTACTCCAACGATGCTCAGGAAGCTGTCGAGGTTGCAAAATCACTTATTAACGGATAAGATTATTAGATAGTCTTAACATAAAGAAACGGAGAAAGATATGTTAGGTGCAGATGCTTTAGTAAAATGCCTTGAATTAGAGGGGACAAAATATGTTTTCGGGTATCCCGGAGTCGCTATCTGTCCTTTCTATAACAGTATTTTGTCTTCAAATATCAAAACGATACTGATACGTACGGAACAGAACGCTGCTCATGCCGCATCAGGTTACGCCAGGGTTTCCGACAGTGTCGGTGTATGTGCCGTGACATCAGGCCCGGGTGCTACAAATGTTATCACCGGTATTGCAACCGCTTTTGCAGACAGTATTCCCATGGTGGTTATAACAGGGCAGGTCAGTTCCGAGCTTCTTGGTTCCGATGTTTTTCAGGAGGCAGATATAACAGGAGCCGTTGAATCTTTTGTTAAATACAGTTATCTCGTACGAGATGCTAATGATATTCCGAGAATTGTCAAGGAAGCTTTTCATATTGCAACTACAGGCCGTAAAGGACCTGTCCTTATCGATGTTCCTATAGATGTGCAGAACAGTGAGATAAAGAAATTTGCTTATCCCGATTCTGTTTCAATGAGAACCTATAAACCTACAGTCAAGGGTAATATGGTTCAGATAAGAAAAGTTGCAGATAAACTTTCAAAAGCCAGAAGACCCGTCATATGTGCAGGAGGAGGAGTAATACTTTCAAATGCACAGGATTCATTGCGTAAGTTTGCAGATAAGAACAGGATACCTGTTGTATCTACCATGATGGGTATCGGTGTGATGCCAACCAAAGATCCCATGTATTTCGGTATGGTTGGAAATAACGGCAAACCTTATGCCAACAGAGCAATGAATGAAGCCGATCTAATCATAATGGTTGGCGCCAGAGTTGCTGACAGAGCAATATCCCAGCCTGATCTTATTATGGAAAACACTGTCCTCATTCATATTGATGTGGATCCTGCCGAGATAGGCAAGAATGCCAAGCCATCCATACCGCTTGTTGGAGATGCAAAACATATTTTTGAAGATTTGATATCTCAGGAGATCACCGGAAATTATGAACAGTGGCTGAATGATCTCCGTATATACAGGCAGACTATGGAACCTGTCAGAAATCCTGATCCTTCATATGTTGATCCGGCAGAGTTAATTACCATGCTTTCTGAAAAGATGAAGGATAACGGTATATATGTGGCAGATGTCGGACAGAATCAGATATGGTCCTGCGCCTATCATATAGTCAAGAAGGGCAGATTCCTTACATCAGGCGGAATGGGTACAATGGGTTATTCTATTCCCGCGGCAATGGGTGCAAAACTTGCGTATCCGAAAAGGCAGGTAATTGCTGTCTGCGGTGACGGTTCTTTCCAGATGTCAATGATGGAGCTTGCAACATTAAGACAGTATGATATTCCGGTTAAGATAGTAATACTTAAAAACAGATATCTTGGCATGGTCAGGCAGTATCAGCATTTTAAATACAATGATAATTACTCGGTGGTCGATCTGGGTGATCTTCCTGATCTGTCCGGGCTTTCAGGCGCATACGGTATCAGATTCATGAAGCTTTCCAATATGAAAAAGGCAGAAAGTGTCATTGATGAGTTCCTTAAAAATGACGAATCTGTGATACTGGAATGTAATATCGATCCAATGGATCTTGTGCATTAATGAAATGATATTTTATTGATTTCTATTATTCGGAGCAAATATGAAAAAAATCTATTCAGTTTTAGTTGAAAACAGATCGGGTGTTCTGTGCAAGGTTGCAGGACTTTTTTCAAGACGGAATTTTAATATTGATTCACTTGCTGTGGGAGAAACAGATGACAAATCTGTTTCCCGAATGACCATAGTTTCTTCAGGTGATGCACGTACTATAGAACAGGTTGAAAAACAGCTAAACAAAAAACTGGATGTCATTAAAGTAAAGACCTTCTATGAAAATGAGAGCATATGCAGAGAACTTCTTTTTCTTAAGGTAAAATATAACAAGACCAACAGAAGGGATATCATGGAGAACTGTGAGATCATGGGCGCAAAGATAGTTGATATGTCCACAAATCTTATGCTTATCCAGATGTGTGACACTCCGGAAAGGATACAGATACTTCTTGATATGTTCAAGAGCATATCCATTGTGGAGATCGCCCGTACAGGCTGCCTGGCTCTTCAAAAATGCACTGAGACCGAATAATTATGCAATAATCTTGAAATAAGCACGCTCTCGTGCTAAAATTTTTCGTGATCTGCTTTGAAGAAATTAATATGGAGTCAATATGAATAAAAAAGTATTTCAGATAATAGTAGACAATACATCCGGAGTCCTGAGCAGGATTTCCGGTTTGTTTTCAAGAAGAGGATATAATATCGAATCCATCACAGCCGGTGTGACGGCTGATGAGAGATTTACAAGGATTACCATTGTGGCATCTGGTGAAGACGAGGTTCTAGTTCAGATCGAAAAACAGGTTGCAAAGCTTGTTGATGTCAGGGATATAAGGGAACTCGAACCCGAGAATTCAGTATACAGAGAACTTGCTCTTGTTAAAGTCAGAGCAGATGCTTCATTGAGAGATTCTGTCAAGTCCATCGTGGATTTCTATAAAGCCAAGATCATTGATGTGGGATATGACAGCCTGATCATTGAACTTACTGGAAATTCCGCAAAGATCGATTCGTTCCTGGATATTCTAAGGGACTATGAGATCCTTGAACTTGCGAGGACAGGTATTGCCGGACTGTGCAGAGGCACTGACGGCGTTCTATTTTTACAGTAAATGATTTTTTATTTGAAAGGAGTCATTAAAAATGGCAAACAAGATCTATTATCAGGAAGACTGTAACTTATCAGTTCTGGAAGGAAAGACTATCGCTGTGATCGGATACGGAAGTCAGGGACATGCTCATGCCCTTAACGCCAAGGAATCCGGCTGCAACGTTATCATCGGTCTTTATGAAG
>JAEEGL014321428.1_pt1 | contig 18802 bp, 14 predicted proteins | sample 9134231 | NCBI WGS metagenome assembly JAEEGL01 (sample SAMN16246548, study PRJNA631951) | gut metagenome | biome: gut microbiome; feature: rumen; material: fiber-attached | host: Bos | place: Iran: Karaj | collected 2018-10 | reverse complement strand
TATAACAAAACAGAAGATATCCCCCACCTCTTAGCGTAGCGAAGGTGGGGGATATCTTCGTTTCAGGCGGGGTTCAAGCCCCGACTGAAATGAGATGCGAAGCATCGTTTTGTTACCGAGGAAACGCTGAAGGCGTTTTCGAGGTGACTTTGACGGGAGCATAGAGATATGCTCCCTGTTTTTTTACATAGATTAAACCGTACATTTTAATACATTGTTTTTCAAGATTGTATGGGGTATTATATCCATGGGGTTTGAAAAATATCATTTTTACCCGGGGATTGTTCAGCGTATAGAGACTTTTAAGGAGGTTCATATGAAATACGTTCTTGACTATGATGCATACAGGGAGACTGCTATAGAGGCCATCTCGGAAGGACAGGTGCTGCTTAAGAATGAAGGCGGTATTCTTCCTGTGAAGAAGGGAACGGTAGTGTCTGTTTTCGGAAGGATGCAGTTCCATTACTATAAGAGCGGACTGGGATCCGGCGGTATGGTAAATGTTAAAAAAGTAACCGGTATTCTCGATGCACTGGAAGAGTCAAAGGACATCAAAATCTATGAACCTTTAAAGAAAATATATAAGCTTTGGGATAAGGAACATCCCCTCGAAGTAGGATGCGGATGGGGAGCAGATCCCTGGTCACAGAAAGAATATGATATAGAAGAGGATGCGGTAAAGGACGCTGCAGAGCACTCCGACATGGCACTGGTCATTATTGCCAGGACCGCCGGAGAAGATCAGGATAACGTGGATAAAGAAGGAGCTTTTAAGCTTTATCCCGAAGAACTGTCTACATTGAAGAAGGTCAGAAAAGAATTTTCAAAGGTAGCCGTGATCCTCAATATCGGAAATATACTGGATTTCAGCTTTATTGATGAGGTAAATCCCGATGCAGTTCTCATCGCATGGCAGGGAGGAATGGTAGGAGGATACGGTACCGCAAAAGTTCTTTTGGGAGAGGTATCACCTTCCGGACATCTTCCTGTAACTGTAGCTTACGAACTGGAGGACTATCCCTCGTCAGGAACATTCGGAAGAACCGAGGATCTGTTCTATGAAGAGGATATATATGTAGGATACAGGTATTTTGAAACCGCAGCCAAGGACAAGGTGAGATTCCCGTTCGGATACGGACTTTCATATACTAATTTCAGGGTAGAGCCCCTGGATATCAAGGCTGATATCACATGCAAGGGTGTGGATATCACACAGACCGTAGAAGTGACCAACGAAGGCGACTATCCGGGAAAAGAGGTAGTCATGCAGTTCGTATCGGCACCTATGGGAAAGATGGGGAAACCAGGTAAGGTACTGACGGCATTTGCTAAGACAAAGATGCTGAGGCCCGGTGAGAAGCAGGTGGTGGAACTAAAATGCGGAAGCCGTGACTTTGCGTCTTTCGATGATGCGGGAACTCTGGGATTCGGAACAGCCTGGGTGCTTGAAAAAGGCGGCTATTCCGTGCTTGCGGGCGATAATGTCAGGGACACTGTATATTCGGGAAGTTTTGTTCTCGAAAAAAATATCTGCTTAGAGAAACTTGAAAGCGCCATGGCACCCGTTCGTGAATTTGACAGGATGAAGGCTGTGGTATGTGACATGCCCGATGATATTCCTTTTATGGTAAAGGAAAAAGTTCCTGTACGTAAGGTATCGATGAGCGAAAAGCGTGGATCCCGTATCCCTGAAGAAATACCCATGACCGGGGACAAGGGATATAAGCTGATAGATGTAAAGAACGGTAAGGTGTCCATGGATGATTTTGTAGCTCAGTTTACAAAGGAAGAACTGATATCCATGGTGAGGGGCGAAGGAATGGGAAGCCCCAGAGTTACGGCCGGTACCGCAGCTGCATATGGTGGCGTGACCGACAGCATCGAGGCAAAAGGCGTTCCTGCGTGCTGCTGTGATGACGGACCTTCAGGTATGAGACTTGATACCGGAGCCCTGGCATTCTCGCTTCCGAGCGGATTCTTGCTGGCATCTACTTTTAACACAGAGCTTATAGAGAAGCTATATGAATTTACATCCGTAGAGATGGTAAAGAACAATGTGGATAACCTCTTAGGACCCGGAATGAATATCCACAGACATCCTTTGAACGGCCGTAACTTCGAATATTTCTCGGAGGATCCGCTACTTACAGGACTTATGGGATCGGCTATGCTTAAAGGTCTCCACTATGCGGGAGTCACGGGAACAGTAAAGCATTTTGCGGGAAACAATCAGGAGACAAAGAGGCACTTTGTGGATTCCGTAATCTCCGAAAGAGCACTGAGAGAGATATATCTTAGAGGCTTTGAGATAACCGTGAGGGAAGGTGTGGCAGATTCGTTTATGACTACATATGGAAGCCTGAACGGAACATGGACTTCGAGCTGCTATGACTTAAATACCACGATCCTCAGGGAGCAGTGGGGATTCAAGGGCATAGTCATGACGGACTGGTGGGCTATGACCAGTGAAGAGGGCGGAGCCGGTGAAAGAAACAATTTCGCAGCCATGGTAAGAGCTCAGAACGATCTCTACATGGTATGCCCCGATTCTTCACAGAACAAGCACGGTGACAATCTGGAGGAGGCTCTCGCAGACGGCAGGCTCACGATAGCAGAACTTCAGAGATCTGCAATGAATATCTGCGGTCAGGCTATGACCATGTATGCATTTGAGCGTCTCACAGGCAACGAAGCCGAGATAGAGATGAACGATGCCGACGATTCGTTCAAGGAAGAAGAAATTGATGTAGAGTATGTAGCCGCAGGCAGGGACTTCACTTATGACCTCACTGACAGGGAGTTTAAGGGCGGAGACGAGATAATTCTGGGATTCGACTTTGAGACCATGGGTATGTGCAAGATAGCCATCACGGCTTCATCCGATCTCGGTGAACTCGCACAGCTTCCGGTATCGGTATTCTATTCGGGAAAAGTATACGGAGTATATACATTTAACGGTACCGCAGGAAAACCCATGACTATAGAAAAAGACATGTTTGTTCATTCAAGACATGCGGTATTCAAGCTTTTCACACCCGTAAACGGGTTGAAACTCGAAAGCATCAGGTTTAAATTCTTCTAAATACAGACAGGTAAATTCGCATAAAACAGGAGCGTGGAGCAATGATCCCACGCTCTTTTTTTACGAAGCCGGTGTCGTAATGATGAAAACAAGACAGTTCCGGCAATGGTTACAATTTTGGACAAATCTTGTAAATGATAATACATTGAATATAAGTATCCGGGTGGTAAAATGGTGCTAATGAAGGTTTGAAGCATTGAGAGAGGATGAAGAAAATGAGCGATAAAAAAACAGACAGGAAAGTGGTCGATCAGAGAAAAGTTACACGGCCCGTCAAGTTCCCAAAGACACGTTTGCAGTGGCTCTGGGAAAACATGGAAGGGAAGCATGGCCTGTTTAAGCTGGCTATAGCGGGTACAGCTGTTTACAATATCATGCAGCTCGTGGTTCCGTTCTTTTCGGGGAAAATAGTGGATCTCCTGCGTGATATCCAGGAAAATGAGTGGGATATCGCAGACTACAAAGATGATTTCATGACCTTGATAATCGTCATGGTCGCACTGACACTGATACGTGTTACCATAGTATATCTGGACTGTATGGCGTATGAACATGTATCACAGAAAACACTGTACCGTATAAGGAACTTCCTGTATGACAAGATTCAGCGTCAGGACATGAAGTTTTACAGCACATACCGTACGGGCGACCTTATGACGAGAGTAACCGGTGACCTTGATGCCGTAAGGCACAACATAGCATGGGTCATCAGAATGATCGTGGAATGCATCACACTGTTTACGGCTACTGCAGTGTATTTCTTTATCATGAACTGGAAGCTGGCTATATGTCTTTTGGTGGTTTCACCGCTGATATTTGCCATAGTATTTAAGTTCAGAAAAAGCGTGGCTCCGAAACATGCACTGCTCAGAGAGAAACTGGCCGGGATGAACACGGATGCACAGGAAAATATCTCGGGTAACAGAGTGGTACGTGCCTTTGCAAGGGAAGATTACGAGATAAATAAGTTCGATAAGGCAAACAAGGATTTTGAAGAGACAGGTATCAACACACATATGACCTGGCTTAAGTTTTTCCCTGCGGTTGAAACCATCGCCAACGCTTTACCGGTTATCCATCTGGTGATCGGCGGTATATTCTTCATGAACGGTGAGCTCTCGATGGGTGACTATGTAGCATTTTCAGGTCTTATCTGGGCTATAGCGAACCCTATGAGACAGATGGGTAACATTATGAATGAATTCCAGAGATTCTCGGCTGCATCTACAAAGGTCATGGAAATATATTATTCCGAAGCGGAGATAGTGGATAAGCCCGATGCTATAGCGCATCCTGAGAGATTTGAAGGCAAGGTTGAGTTCAAAAATGTTTCGTTCAAATACGATGACGGCAAGTACCCGGTACTTAAGGATATATCTTTTGTGGCTAAACCCGGTGAAACCATAGCCATCATAGGTGAGACCGGATGCGGAAAGACTTCACTGATACAGATGATCCCGAGATTCTTTGAAGCTACCGCAGGACAGGTCCTGGTGGACGATGTTCCTGTGGAAGACTACAAGATAGAGGATCTGAGGAAGAATATCGGTCTCGCTACCCAGGATGTCCTGCTGTACTCCGATACCATAGAGGGAAATATAGCATATGGCGCTTCCACCATGAAGCCCGATGAAGTCACGAAGTATGCCAAGTATTCAGCAGCAGCTGACTTTATAGAGAAGCTTCCGGAAGGTTATGACACCATAGTAGGAGAGAGAGGCGTAGGACTTTCGGGCGGACAGAAGCAGAGAATCTCACTGGCGAGAGCACTTGCTATAAAGCCTTCGATTCTTATCCTGGATGATACGACTTCGGCTGTTGATATGGAAACAGAGAAGGTCATTCAGCATTCGCTGAGGAATCTGGACTTTGCGTGTACGAAGATCATCATCGCGCAGCGTATATCGACAACAAAGGCAGCCGATAAGATACTGGTGCTCAAAGATGGCAGGATAATAGAGGAAGGTACGCATAAAGAACTGGTGGAGAAGAACGGATACTATGCAGATCTCGTAAACCTGCAGATCGGTGAGATGAGTGCATAACAATAGGAAAGGCATAAAACATGGCTCGTAAAAATACATACAGGCAGGATGAAAGACTGGATGAACCTTTTGATATAAGGCATCTGCTTCTGGCATCCGCTTATATAAAAAAATATATAAAACAGATGGGACTTGCTCTGTTCCTGAGCGTCCTGGGAGGTGCGCTGGGACTGTTAGCCCCCATCATCACCCAGAAGGCGATAGATGAAGCATTGATCCCTCATGATATGAAGCTTCTGATAATTCTGGCAGTACTTCTGGTATCGGTTTATGCTGTGAGCATACTTTTTACCACGATCCGTTCGAAGATGATGGTAAAGGTGTCGCAGCGTATCATATATGATATCAGAAAAGACCTGTTTGCACATCTTCAGAAGCTGTCATTCCAGTATTATGATGACCGTCCCCACGGCAAAATCCTGATACGTGTTGTAAACTATGTAAACTCAGTATCGGACATGCTGTCAAACGGACTGATAAATATTATTCTGGAGACTATAAACCTGATCATCATCGTAATCTATATGCTGATGGTGGATGTTCAGATGTCACTGGTAGTAATGTGCGGTGTGCCCGTGCTTATGGTATTCATGCTCTGGATGAAGAACAGGCAGCGTAAGGCCTGGCAGGCTGTATCAAATAAAAGCTCCAACTTAAATGCATATCTGCAGGAGAACATAGTAGGTGCGCGTATCACTCAGATATTTGCGAGAGAAAATGAAAATGCCGAGATATTTGCGGGACTTTCCGAAGACTGCAGGAAGACATGGATGAAGGCTGTTCAGTGTAACAACCTGATGTGGCCCGGAATCGATACCATCTCTGTTCTCATAAGGGCAGCAATATTTATCTTCGGTATCATGGTATTTGAGAGCGGAGCAAAATCCATAGGAACCATTATCGCGATATCCGGATATTCGGCACGTTTCTGGCAGCCCATCATGAATATGGGAAATATTTTCAACAACTTCCTGAACAATATGGCTTACCTCGAGCGTATATTTGAGACCATGGGCGAGAAAGTAACCGTAGATGACGCGGAAGATGCTACCGAGATGCCTCCTATAAAGGGACATGTGGAGTTTAAGAATGTTAGCTTCTCATATGAAGAGGGTAAGGAGGTACTTCATAATGTATCCTTCGAGGTAAAACCCGGTGAGAGCATAGCACTCGTAGGACCTACCGGAGCCGGCAAGAGTACTATCGTAAACCTTCTCTCACGTTTCTATAATGTAGGAAAGGGAGAGATACTGATAGACGGACAGGATATCTCAAAGGTTACGCTTCATTCACTCCGAAGCCAGATGGGTATCATGATGCAGGATAGCTTCATATTCTCGGGTACCATCAAGCAGAATATCCTGTACGGCAAGCTGGACGCTACCGATAAGGAGATAAAGGAAGCCAGTGAGAAAGTCTGTGCAGATCCGTTCATCATGAAGATGCCCGACGGATATGAAACGGAAGTAAAGGAGAGAGGTTCACTCTTAAGCCAGGGACAGAAACAGCTGATATCGTTTGCACGTACGCTTCTGTCATCCCCTGCTATACTGGTTCTCGACGAGGCGACATCCAGTATCGATGTTCAGACCGAAAAAGCCCTCCAGCAGGGACTTAACACCATGCTGAAAGGCAGGACTTCATTCATCGTGGCACACCGTCTGTCGACCATCAGGAATTGTGATAAGATAATGTATATAGATGATGGCGGAATCGTAGAGACAGGAAACCATGATGAACTCATGAAGAAGAAGGGAGCATATTACAGGCTCTATACCGCTCAGATAGAGGAGATAGCATAATATTTTAATGTGGTTTATTTCATGTGTTTGTAGCTTCTCATAGATGTAAAACATACCGTATTCCGTATGCAGGGGTACGGTATGTTTTCTTTACTTGATTTTTACAGGGAAGAAGGCTATAATGGGAAAAGAAGATGGACATTTTTTAAATGTCCGATCTCATGGAACACTTGGGTAAGGATGAAATAACGGAATGATAGAAAAGATAAATGAATACATATCATATATCCCGGCAGCAGAGGTACCGCTATCCTCGGATGTCGGGATAATATATGGGAAAAAATGCACATATCTCTTTGACGTCGGAAGTACATATGAATGTCTGGACTTCCTGTATGCCCTAAAGGGAAATATGAAGATAGTGGTCTCACATTTTCATGCGGATCATACATGGTGGCTCACGAAACACCGGGCAGGTGAGGAAGGAATGTTGCCGGGTGATACGGTGAGTACAAGCTATGAGCCGGTAAAATACGAGAAGATGTATATAGGTAAAGGAACGGAAAAATATCTTCCGGACGGGGAGATAGTAACGGAGCCGGTGATAATAGAAGATGAGATAGATGTCTCAAGGGCAGAGAATGATGCTGGTTCGGATGAGTATGGTACGGAAAATGGAAAACTTAAACTTGAAATAATTCCCATGCCCTCATCACATTCGAAGGGGTCTCTGGCACTGGTAGTCAATGACGAGTACATATTTATGGGGGACTCCACATATTGTAAATATGTCCCCAAAAAAGAAGGCGTAGAAGAGCATGTGGAGTATAATGTTCAAAAGCTCAAGGAACAGATAGACTTGCTAAAAAGTATCAAAGCTGATAAGTGCCTGGTGAGCCATGAGAAGAGGATAATGCGCCCGAAGAAGGTGGTTATCCGCCAGCTTGAAGCAATATACAACAGGCGTCAGCCCGGGGAGAACGTGATAGTCCTAAAGAAAGAAACTTAAAAAGAATACGAGGGTATTGCGTAAATTTACAAGGTATATTATAATGTAACTGCTTAAATATGATAAATGAGGAAGGTATCAGAAATGGGTAAGAAGTCTATTAAGGAAAACAAAAATATTTATCAGGTCTGTCGTGAGAAATGCGAATACACCAGGCAGAAGGCCAGTGAGGAAATGGTGTACATCTCTGACGACAGGATAGAGAAGATAGAGAGTGAGAAGTCACTTCCTCATCCTGATGAAATACTGGCTATGGCAGAGTGCTATAAGGCTCCGGAGCTTTGCAACTATTTTTGTGCCAATGAGTGTCCTATAGGTCAGAGGTATGTACCGGAGGTAAGGGTTCAGGATCTCTCACAGATCATCTTGGAGATGATAGCTTCGCTAAACGCCATGAATAAGGAAAAGGAGCGTCTGATAGAGATCACCGCCGACGGAGAGATCACGGATGACGAGCTCAGGGATTTCAATAACATCAAGGAGCAGCTGAACCGTATATCAGTATCGATCGAGACCTTGAAGCTCTGGGTGGATAAGACCATCGCTGACGGAAGACTTGATACATCGATATCATTTAAGAAGGATTAAGGATAGAAATAAAACAATATTTCGGAAGGAGGTCTTATTCATGGCGTTCAAAGTAGGAGTTGGAAAATCGAATTTTGCTGATCTGCGTAATTCCGGCAATTATTATGTCGATAAAACGGAGCTTATTTATGAACTTGTAGAAAAAACCGATAATGAAGTCACTTTGTTCACAAGACCGAGACGATTCGGAAAAACTCTTATGATGAGCATGATGGAGTACTTCTTCAACATAAGGAAAAACAGTAAACCTTTATTTGAAGGTCTTGAAATAACAAAGCATAAGACATTTTGCAAAGAGTATATGAATCAGTATCCTGTGCTGTTCGTATCTTTCAAAGATGTTGAGGCCGAAAACTTCGATGATGCATATGATATGTTAAGAGTCCGGCTTGCTGATATTGGGAAAAGTCTAGCTGATCTGGCCGAAAATTCAAATGTAAACAAATATGATAGTGAGGTTTTAGACAGACTTCAAGCAGAGAAAAGCACGTCGGCAGATGTTAAAAATTCCCTTAAAACCATAATGAGAATGCTTTATGCCACCTATGGCAAGCAAGTAATACTTCTTATAGACGAATATGATGTCCCACTGGCAAAAGCCAGTGAAAGAGATACTGCTGAAAATAGATACTATTCCAAGATGCTTGATGTTATCAAGGGAATCATGGGCACGGCGCTTAAGGATAATGAATTCCTGAAGTTTGCAGTTGTGACAGGATGCCTGCGTATAGCAAAAGAGAGCATCTTTACCGGTACAAACAACTTTGCATCTTATTCTGTATTGGATGAGAGATTTAGCAACTATTTTGGATTCCTGGAAAATGAAGTGGAAACATTGCTTACAGCTGCTGACAGAAGCGAGGCCCGTGAAGAAATCAAGGAATGGTATGACGGTTATGTTTTTGGCAACAGTTATGTTTATTGTCCATGGGATGTGATCAACCATGTCTCATCCCTTTGTTTTAACAGAGAGTCAAAACCCAAGAACTATTGGAAGAATACCAGCCACAATTCCATACTTCTTACATTTGTGAAACGCACGGATTTTGATGTTGCAGATAAATTCGAAGCACTCCTAAACGGCGGAACCATAGTTCAGACGATTTCCGATGAACTGACATATGATACATTGCATTCATCTGAGGACAATCTGTGGAGTGTACTGCTGATGACCGGATATGTTACTAAAGCGGATTCTCAAGAGGAAGGGGAAGAAGTTTCGCTAAAAATACCAAACAGAGAGATTGCCTCAATTTTTAAGGATACCGTTGTTGAGCATTTTAAGCAGTCTGTAGATACAACTGCTGTCCGGAATCTTATAAATGCATTATGGAATCGGGATACCACTGAAACTACAAGGATTGTTTCGGAACTATTATGGGATACGATCAGCTATTATGATTATAACGAGGATTACTATCACGCTTTTCTTGCCGGTATTTTTGTCGGACGGGGTTATCTCGTGGATTCTAACAAGGAGAAAGGGCTTGGCAGGCCTGATATCCTGATAAAAGACAAGAAGAATCGCAGGGCAATAATTATTGAGGCAAAATTAGCAAAGAAAGAATCCGGACTTGATAAAGCATGTGATGAAGCAATAAAACAGATAATAACCGAGAAGTATGCTGAAGAAATCATCGGATACGAGCAGGTTATATGTTATGGGGTTGGATTTTACAAGAAACAGGCTAAATTCAAACTTTTGACAAAGTAGAAATAAGAAGGATTAAATAATGAAGCCACTCTTAATCTAAATGGTTAGGAGTGGTAATTCTTTTAAAATACACTTGACAAAAAATGAATAATATGATACTGTAAAATTACCTTATGGGTAATTTTTTTGCTTGGGAGTATCTTGGTGAAAATTCTTTATTCTGATGATAAAACTCAAAAACAGTGTTCAAACTTGAAAGAAGCCTTAAAACTTTTTGGTGGGGACAAAAGGCTGGCAATAAGCCTTCTTACCAGAATAAATGCTCTTGAACAGGCTGAAGTCTTGAAAGATATTATTATGACACCTACATTCCGTTTTCACAATTTGAAGGGAAATTGGAAAGGCTTTTTTGCTATAGATGTTAAGACTATAAAGGATAAATGGAGAATTATACTATTACCATTGGATGAGAGAGAAAATAAATATAATCCTTGCAATATTGACGAAATCGCAACATCGGTAAGAATAGTAGAAATACAGGAGGTGAGTCCGCATTATGAGTAACCTGATTGAATATGATGATAATATAGCAGTGCATCCCGGATATTATATAAAAGAACTGATCGAGGATAGTGGGCTGACTCAGGAAGATTATGCAAAACGTCTAGGTACGACACCTAAAAATCTTAGTATACTTGTCAGAGGTGAGCAGAGCCTTTCAATTGAGATTGCAACGAGACTATCAAGAATGCTTGGTACCACAGTAGCATACTGGCTAAAACTTCAGCAGGCATTTGATGAGAAAAAAGCCGAATTTCTTTCCGAGGAAGAACTGAAAAAGGAAAGAGAAGTAATGGGCTATATTGATTATAATTATTTTACCACATATTTTGACTTCCCCAATATTTCAGAAATAGATGAAAGAATCCGATTGCTAAGAGAATTCCTGACGGTTTCGTCGTTGGCAGTATTAAAGGAAAGAAATCTTGCAGTGAGTTTCAGGCAATGCAAGGACAATCTATCTGTTGAAAATGTTGTCAATGCAAATGTTATGGTACAGATAGCTATAAATATGGCTCTTAAGACGGAAACCGGTAAATATAATAAAAAGAGATTCATAAAAGAGATAGATAATGTTTTGGATATAAGAAAAAATCATGTCTGGGAGTATGATAAGTTAAAAAGTATTTTGGCTGAAGCCGGAGTTGTCCTGGTTGTCTTACCCAACTTGAGGAATGCCTGCATCAGCGGGGCAACAAAAAGAGTAGATGGAAGAGTTGTGGTAATGATAAATGAAGGCGATGGAAACAGGGAACATTCATGGTTTACTTTATTTCATGAGATTGGTCATGTCTTGAACGGAGATCTCGGAATTTCATTTGATGGTGAAGCGGAGGATGAAGCTGATTCTTTCGCTAGAAAAGTGTTGAATGAGTAACTGTATCTATAGTAATAATGTTTTATGCGCAAAAGCAGGCTGATTGGCCTGCTTTTTTGTTGAAAATGGATAAAATATTCATTTTTTTAGATTTAATGGTTATATAAATCATATACGGTGCCGATATACGGTATAGAGAGTTTTTATAAAAGGGATGTTTATGCTCTTGAAAAGGATTTTGGGAGGCAGGGCTTATGAAGAGAAAACTGATCGGAGAGATATTAGCTGTTTTAGCTTTAGCGGTAATATTCTGTGTAGCAGGATTTGGAGCGAAAGATGTTCAAGCGGCATGGGATGGGGATTTTAATATAGAAGGCGGAGTGTTAACTGAATATAAAGGCAATGGTGGTGCAATAACTATACCTAATACAGTTACTGCTATTGGATCATATGTGTTCAAAAATAGGGATGATATTGTTTCTGTGACTATTCCAACTTCGGTAAGGTCAGTAGGCCAGGGGGCATTTTATGATTGTGACGGTTTAGCTTCAGTAGAATTTCAAGTCGATTCAAACGGGGTTTCACAAGTTAGTCTTATAGATTGGTATTCGTTTTATCACTGTAATTCTTTGTCAAAAATTCTGATTCCAGAAGGAGTAGCTACTATAGGTTCATATGCATTTTGTGGTTGTGCATATCTTTCGAAGGTTTATATTCCGGCTTCTGTATGTGCAATAAAATATGAGGCATTTTATAATACGGCACTTTCAACTGTTTACTACGGAGGAACTGAGTATCAATGGAATAGTATAGCAAAAGGAAATTATGCTTTAAGTAATTATTATGATGGTGGATTTTACGGATCATTGCATTACAATTCTTCAAGAAGTGACTTTGGAGTAAAAGATGAAGTTTCATACAGCTATGAAGATCGTCCCGGTGGACTTTTCTGGGATTATGAAGGGACAGATCCTGTTAATGAAATAGTTCTCTGGGTGAATGCCAAGAAAGTAAAGGAAGATGGACAGGAAGTAAACAAGTCTGAGGCAGTTCTTTATACAGATATATTAGCGAGCTATATACTCACATCAGGGCAGGGGAAGAATTCAAATGTAGCTACAGGTAAGGTTATAGCAGGTATCACTGATTCTGATGCTACTCCGGGTCAGTCTGTATTGCAACAGAATAATGGAGCAGTATCGATAAGTGTAAAGAGTGGTAAAATAACTATCAAGGCAAAATCAAGTCCAGGAGATTACTATCTTCATGTATTGGATACAGGTGACAAGAAAAACATGCGTGTTGTAAACTTACTATAAAGGCATCACCCAGCAGGATAGATCTTGTGAATGGTGAAGAGAGAGAATTTAAGGACAAAACACTTACTATGTTGGTAGGGCGAAAATATTATATCGGAGTACAACCCAAGTGTGAAGGTACCAAAGGGGAAATCACAACTACCGCCGAGCACGTTAACTACAAGATTACCGGTAAGGCAGTATCATGTTATGAAGGTGACTGGGATTCTTATATTGGTTCTTACGACGAAAATCACGCATTAGGAGACTTCATTATATATGCTATAGGTCTTAAAGGAACCAATACTGTTGCGAATATCCAGTTTACAGATTCTTATAGCATGAAAAATGCCAAATTGAAACTGAGAACCATAAATCCTGTGTATAATATTGGTTTTGGAATGACAGAGGATATCACTGTCGGATTAAAAGATGACAGTGAAGAAAAGTATAATACGGTAAGTCCGACATTTACGATCCAGATTCCGGATGAATCAAAAAAAGGAACTAACACAACAACGGGCAAAATAAATCTTTTTACGGATTTTATGGGAGATAATTATCGTAGAGTTTATACGGATGATCATAAAAATTGGCATTATGAATATGGATATGACAATATATCTTTGGAAACATGGCAGCATGATTATCCTACTACCGATAAACCTAAGCTGATGCCTATATCCGATCCTAACGGACTGGATATGGATAGTATCCTGTATAAGAACAAACTTAAGACAACGGGAAAGCCTACCAGTGAACAGAAAAAAGTAAAGGCTAAGCTTAGTAAAGATAACCGTTACATAACAATTACCGTGAAAAAAGGCGCTACTCCCGGTACCAAGGCATGGTTTGTCCTGTATTTTAACAACGGAATAGAGGATTATGAGGAAGAAATATCCAATGTCAGTCCCAATATGGATCATGTGGGATTCGTGGTATTTTGTGTGGAAGTATCGGAAAGTCAGCCTAAGAGCGTATCCATCAGCGGTGAAGGCATAGATAAGAAGAAACAGCTGCAGATGGCAAGCGGTTCAAGTAAACAGCTTACCGCTACAGTGGAGATGGCCAAGGAAGGGAAGGAATTTGACGGTGAGATACGATGGACAGTCGGTGATTTCATACTTGATGGTGTGAAGATCGATAGTGCTTATCTGGGAACAAAGCCTACAGCACCTGTCCGTGGGACCAGTACCGATTCCGAAAAGCAGGCTGAACTTGATGCGAAATACGAAATTGATTTTGCAGCTTACAATACTGCACTTGATAAATATAAAGATAGGCTTGCAATTTATAACACATTCTACGGAACAGGCGGTTCAAGTGGCGTAATATCTGTAAATAACGGTCTGGTTACAATAGGAAATAATGAAATATTTAATGGTTCACAAGTTACGGTATCGGTAACTGCTACTGCTATGATAGAAGGTTTTGCAGTTTCGGATAAGGTTACTGTCACGGTAGTAAAAGCTGCTGCACCGTCCGGTGAACAATCTTCGGGAGAAGGCAGTGGATCCGGCGGCGAGACCGGTGGTGAATCCGGTAACGGAGAATCGGGAAATGATTCCGGTAGCGGAGAGTCAGGAAACGGTGAGCCCGGCGGACAACCTTGATAACTACACATCATCCGGTTACAAAGACAAAAGACGATGAGTCTTATGAAACAAAGATAAAAAGAGAATAACATGAACACAGCCGCTCTTAATCCTCTGTGGGTTTAGGGGCGGTTGTTTTTTACGGAAAATATAAAAATTTTATAAAAAATTATTGAAAATGGTTTTAAAATATATTATAATCCATACTAAGTAACAAGACATTGCGCAGGGGTGTGAACTGCGTAAAATATTATAAAAACAGGAGGAGAGTATGGGTAAGTTTATTGTTAAGAAGACAAACACAGGTATCAAGTTTGATCTCAAGGCTACAAATGGCCAGGTAGTGGCTACTTCACAGGTTTACAAGGATAAGTCATACTGCCTGAACGGTATCGAGAGCGTGAGGAAGAATGCTCCGGTTGCAAATGTTGAGGATCAGACCGTAGCAGGATTTAAGACTGAGAAGTGCCCTAAGTTCGAGATCTATTCGGATAAGTCGGGTGAGTTCAGATTCCGTCTGAAGGCTACAAACGGTCAGATCATCGCTATCGGCGAGGGTTACACCACACTGAAGAATTGTGTAAACGGTGTTGAGAGTGTAAAGAAGAATGCTCCCGATTCTCCTATCGAAGAGGCTTAACGGGTAGGAATCGCGGTGTCTTTGTTCGCACGTTAAAGTGTGCAGACGGAGAACGCGTTTCGAAAAAAAGCATATGAAAGAGGTAAATTAAAATGGTCAAGGAATTTAAAAAGTTTATCATGCGCGGCAATATGATAGATCTTGCCGTAGGTATGATCATCGGTGCTGCGTTCAACGCTATCGTTACATCTTTGGTAAACGATATTTTCATGCCGCTTCTGGCATGGATCATCGGCAAGCCTGATTTTTCGGATCTGTTCATAGTGCTGGGCGGAGACGGAAAGACAGCCGCTACGCTGGCTGAGGCTCAGGAACTCGGACTTACCACATGGAACTATGGTAGTTTTATTACCGCAGTTATCAATTTCCTTCTTATGGCTTTCGTAGTATTCCTTATCGTAAAGGGAATGAACAAGCTGGCAGAGGGTGGCAAGAAGCTCACCGGCAAGCAGGAGAAGAAGGAAGAACCCAAGACAAAGAAGTGTCCTTACTGTCAGTCTGAGATTGACATCAAGGCTACAAGATGTCCTCATTGTACATCTGAACTTAAGAAATGATAATATTGTATTTTTAGAGAGTGGTTCTGCAATCGGTGTCAAGCCGGTTGCAGAATTGCTTTTTTAAATTTTCCTTGATTTATTTTAAAGATATGATAATATAGAAATGTTGCGGATTATTTGAACGTGTTTTAGAGGAGTAAAAAAGTGGGAACAAGAGAAGAAATCGAGAGAAGAAGAACATTTGCCATCATTTCGCACCCTGATGCAGGTAAGACTACTCTTACCGAGAAGCTGCTGCTGTACGGCGGAGCTATCAATCTGGCAGGTTCGGTAAAGGCGAAGAAGACAGCAAAGCATGCTGTGTCGGACTGGATGGAGATAGAAAAAGAGAGAGGTATTTCGGTTACTTCTTCTGTTATGCAGTTCAATTATGACGGATATTGCATCAACATTCTGGATACACCGGGACATCAGGATTTCTCGGAGGATACATACAGAACCCTGATGGCAGCAGATTCAGCTGTCATGGTCATAGACGGATCGAAGGGTGTTGAGGCACAGACTATAAAGCTTTTCAAGGTCTGTGTCATGAGGCATATCCCGATTTTTACATTTATAAACAAGATGGACAGGGAAGCAAAGGATACTTATGAGCTTCTCGACGAGATAGAGAACGTGCTCGGCATCAGGACCTGCCCTATGGACTGGCCCATCGGTTCGGGCAAGGAGTTCCAGGGTGTGTTTGACAGACAGACCGGCAAGATCAACAGGTATTTTGCCACCACATATGGTATGAAGGAAGTGGAGTCGGTTACAGCTGTCATAGGTGATCCTTCTCTGGATGATATAATAGGTAAAAAGGCTCACGAAAAGCTGAAGGAAGAGATAGAACTGGTAGAGGGTGCTACGGATGAGTTTGACCTTGAGAAGGTAAGAAACGGACAGCTTACCCCCGTGTTCTTCGGATCTGCTCTTAATAACTTCGGTGTGGAGAACTTCTTAAAGTATTTCTTAAAGCTCGCACCTACGCCGCTTCCGAGAATAGCGGGGGACCAGGTCATAGACCCTATGGAGACGGATTTCTCTGCATTTGTATTTAAGATTCAGGCAAATATGAACAAGGCTCACCGCGACCGTATAGCTTTTATGAGAATTTGTTCGGGAAGGTTTGATGCCGATGCCGAAGTATATCATGTTCAGGGCGGCAGGAAACAGAGACTGTCACAGCCCCAGCAGCTGATGGCTCAGGAGAGAAAGATTCTTTCGGAAGCTTATGCAGGTGACATCATCGGAGTATTCGATCCGGGTATCTTTTCGATAGGTGATACCGTGTGCGCACCGGGCCTGAAGTTTTCATATGAAGGTATACCTACATTTGCGCCCGAGCATTTTGCAAAGATACGCCAGGTGGATACCATGAAGCGTAAGCAGTTCCTGAAAGGCGTTACACAGATAGCCCAGGAAGGTGCCATCCAGATATTCCAGGAGTTCAATTCCGGTATGGAGGAGATTATCGTAGGCGTGGTAGGTGTTCTGCAGTTCGATGTTATGAAGTTCAGGATGGAGTCCGAATACGGTGTGGAGATAAAGATGGAGACTCTTCCTTATGAATATATCCGCTGGGTAGTAGAGACACCGGCACCTCTTTCGGAACTGAACCTTACTTCCGACACGAAGAGAGTGAAGGATATGAAGGACAATCCGCTCCTTCTGTTTGCCCACGAGTGGAGCATCAGAACGGTCATGGAGAGAAACAAGGGCCTGGAGCTTGCGGAATTCTCGAAAAATTAATCAGACATGAAAACTTTATAAACACAGTGTACTTTATGTCGCTGTGTTTTTTTATTTTAGTTTAATTGACAAATTTGAGTTATTGTGATAGTATACAATTGATTTGGTATGTAATAAGTATGTAACATTTTAAAAATATCATATAAGGAGACAGGAAAATGGAAGCCTTAAAGCCCGTAAAAGAAGGAAAAGTACGTGAGATTTATGACAATGGTGATACTTTGATCATGGTAGCTACCGACAGGATCAGCTGCTTTGATGTTATTTTGAACAACACAGTAACCAAAAAAGGAACTGTTCTGACACAGATGAGCAAGTTCTGGTTTGATATGACGAAGGATATCATTCCCAACCATATGATCTCTGTGGATGTGAACGATATGCCCGAGTATTTCAGAACTCCCGCTTTTGATGGCAAGAGCATGCTCTGCAAAAAGCTGAATATGCTGCCCGTAGAGTGTATCGTGCGCGGATACATCACAGGAAGCGGATGGGCCAGCTACCAGAAGACCGGTGAAGTATGCGGCATTAAGCTTCCCGAGGGACTGAAGGAATCCGATAAGCTCCCTGAGCCTATCTATACTCCTTCCACAAAGGCCGAGATAGGTGATCATGATGAGAATATCAGCTTTGAACAGAGCGTTGAGTATTTAGAGAAGCGTTTCCCCGGAAAGGGTGCCGAGTATGCACAGAAGCTGAAGGACTGTACGATAGCTCTTTACAAAAAGTGTGCTGATTATGCACTTTCAAAGGGAATCATCATAGCTGATACCAAATTTGAATTTGGTCTGGATGAGAATGGTGATATTGTAGTCGGAGACGAGATGCTTACACCTGACAGCTCACGTTTCTGGCCGCTTGACGGATATGAGGCAGGACATTCACAGCCTTCTTTTGACAAACAGTTTGCAAGAGACTGGCTGAAGAGCCATGAGGGTCATAACTGGACTCTGCCTCAGGAGATAGTTGATAAGACTATTGAAAAATACCTTGACGGATACAGAAAGCTTACAGGAAAAGAACTTTGATCCGGAAGATTTACTTTATGAGGTGAGACTTTATGAAGCAAAACGGAAAAAGCCCCATAGGTATTATGGCAGTGGTACTTATCGTACTGGTTGCCGCTTTGGGAGGACTTCTGGGCTATTCAAAACTAAGTGCGGACAATGAAACCGCATATAAAGGAGTAATGACGGTATCCGATGATACGGGAAAAACCGTAATGATCAATGACGGTGAGACTACCGAGATACCGGACAATGCCGTAGTTCAGGGCGGTCTGCCCAACACCATGGAGATGATCTCCGAGAGTATAAAAAAAGGCGAGAACAATAGGTCCGATGAAAATCCCGAATCGGGGGATATAGGATCCGGTAACGATGTGACCGGTACTCCTGAAGTGACCGACGTACCGGAGCCTACCGAAGAACCGGTCGAAGATCTGCAGTCGATAGTGGACAATGCTATAGAAAATGCAAAC
>JAEEGL013112859.1_pt1 | contig 18802 bp, 18 predicted proteins | sample 9134231 | NCBI WGS metagenome assembly JAEEGL01 (sample SAMN16246548, study PRJNA631951) | gut metagenome | biome: gut microbiome; feature: rumen; material: fiber-attached | host: Bos | place: Iran: Karaj | collected 2018-10 | reverse complement strand
TGACTTTATACTACCACATATATTTTGATAGAAGAAATCTTTTACAATTTGCCATTCTTCTGCATTTATAGGTTTCAAAACTATATTATTTCCTGCGTGAGATGCTACTTCTAAAACATCTAAATTTTCATATTTACTTGTTTTATCAAATATTTTATTATCATTACTAACTACAACATAACATTTTTTAGTTTGTGGGCAAATAAAGCTTAAAACCATATCTAAACTTAAATTATTTCTATTTAAATCTATAAAAATTTTCTTTGACATATTATACTCCTTTTAATCAACTTCTTTTAAAGTAGTAAAGAATGGATTTGATGTAATATCTTCATCTGTAATTGGTTTATTAAGCCAATCATCATCTGTTCCTGGCATTGTCGCATTTCCTGTGTTTACTACTTGTGTAGGCTGATTTGGAACACCTTGAGTTTGAACTTGTACCTTAGATGGAATCTCTATACCTAATGCTGTTTTTATTCTTCCTATAGTATTTAAATATCCTAAATCTAAAACGAAATTACTATTATCAGGAATATAACTAAAATTTCCCACTTGCAAAATTGCATTTGCGCTTTTCATATATTCATTCATATTAGACCTTAATAATTGCATATTATAAAATGACGTCATAGGTGCTAAATCTTGCTTATTTACTACAATTGAGCCTTCGCATGGAAATAAAGCTTTCATTATAATTTTCTCCTTTGTGAAAATATAAATTTACTAGTTTATTATATTTAAAAAATAATATTTTTTCAACAGAATATAAAAAAAAGTTGCATATATTATGCAACTTTTTTTAATTATCAAAAACAACTCTTTCAACATTATTCATATTATCTTTTAACATATTCGTACTTATATATACATAAAAGCCTTCATTCTCGTAAATACCATTTTTAACATATGTTGCACCTTCAAAATAATGCTTTTCATAAATATTACTTGATTCTGTTCTATTTACTATTGATAAATAAGTATAATCTCTAAATGCTGAAAGTATTATAATGTCTGGCATATTTTTCTTAATCTCATCTACTGTCATATAATGTGGATTTGGATTTTTCCACTCATAATAGCCTTTATTGTTCTTTTTATTATCAAAAATGTTTTCATCAAAATACGGCTCTATTGCTGTTGGACTATATCCTACTCCATATATTTTTACATCTTCATAATGACTATTTTTTATAAAGTTTGCTATTTCTTCAGATGCAGAATACATACGATTCAAATCATATTGACTACTTGTCCATGAATAATAAATTTGTACTCCACATATTGCACAAAATACTAGTGAGAAAAAGTTAATTTTATCTAATTTATGGTGTACCATTAAGCAAAATACCAGTACTTCAAATAACATTCCTATATGCCATTTATTGCAATAATAGAATACTAAAAATAGATACAATGGTAACCATAACACTAATAATTCATATAATCTTCTATCTCTAAAATAACATGCAAAAGCTAATACTACAGCAACTCCAGCTACTATACTTGCAACTAAAGTATCATGTCTTATTTTATCTATACCTTCTGCTACAAATTCTGTAGTATCTGTAACTAAGCTATCACTTATAACAGATGTGATATAACCATAATTTATATTTATACCATAAGAATTAACTTCACTTTGATCTTTTGGTGGAATTAAGAAATATGAAACTGCTAAAAAGCTAGCTATTAACAATACAATAACAAACCAATTCTCAAATATTTTTAATCCTGATAGTTTATCTTCATAATACTTTTTAGAAATCTTTTTACGTGTTGCATTAAGTACTTGTAAGCCATAAATAAAACTCATTCCTGCTGCAACAAGCATCATATGTGTTGAAATATTCATGAGCAAAATTATTCCTATTGCAAACAATAACGGCTTTTTAGTTTTATCGTTATACACGCACGTTAAATACATTAATACTGGGAAAATCAAGCAATAACTTCTTGCAACTATTGTATATTGATAAAAAATATAATAAGCAAAAGGCAAACAAATTTTGACTATTAATGGCATTTTAGATTTAAACTCTACTATTGCAACACCAATACTTGTAAACACTATTGGTACTATAAAATAATACTTATAAGTAAGTCCTAAACTTATACATGCTTTTAATATAACATGCCACAATACTGGACTTCCTTCATATTTCATATGAGTAGTAAACAATTCCTGCCAACTAGAATCCCTAGCTAATAGCCATGCTTGAGCTTCATCAGCCCAGTGTTCATGATGAGATCCAACATAATACGTCAAAGCAATAAAAGATAATAGAACTGCAAGTTCTATTATCTTTTCGATTATTTTATATGCTTTACTTTTTTCTTTTTTCTCTGTTTTTTCTTTTCTCATCATTCTTCTCTTGTATTTATTAATGATAATTTATTCATTCCAATTATGATATACTTCTAATACGTCATCTAATTCTTCTAAGTTATCTACTAATCTTTGCATTTTTTCAGCATCTTTTTCATCTAAGTCAACATAGTTATTTGGTACCATTTGAACACCCGCTTCTAAGAAGTTAATTCCTGCTTCTTGAAGTTTTTCCATGCATCCAGTAAAATCGTTTGGTGCTGTAGTAATTGTATATACTGCTTCATCTGGTTCAAAATCTTCAGCTCCATTATCAATAGCAAGCATCATTAAATCATCTTCAGACATTGGGCATTCTTCTTTTTCTACAACTAAAACACCTTTTTTCTCAAACATGTATGCTACGCATCCATTTGTACCTAAGTTACCACCTGATTTACTAAATACGTGACGTACATCTGCTGCTGTTCTATTTTTATTATCTGTAGAGCAATTAACAATTACAGCAATACCACTAGGGCCATATCCTTCATATGTGATTTCTTCATAGTTTGCTGTATTACCCTCTCCACTAGCCTTTTTGATAGAATTATTAATTGTATCATTTGGCATATTATTTGCTTTGCATTTAGCAATAACATCTTTTAATTTAGAGTTTGATGCTGGGTCAGGGCCACCTTGTTTAACAGCTAATAAGATTTCTCTTCCTAGTTTTGTAAATATTTTTCCACGTGCTGCATCAGCTTTACCTTTTTTGGCTTGAATATTATGCCATTTACTATGACCTGACATTGTCAATTCCTCCTTTTTTCATTTTTAACACACTTATTTTAGCATATTTATCTTATTTTTTCAACTATTTTTAGAACTATCTTGCTTCAGCTTCTCTTTGTCTTTGTTCTATATTCTTTGCTATTTCAGGTGATACAAGTTCAGTTAACTCTACATCTTTAATATCACCTTTTCTTGAGTAAGTAATAATCTTTTGGGCCTCACCTACAATTGCATCATGATACTTTTTATTACTCATCATTTCTTCAAATGAATAAATTCCATTTTCTTCTAGGTCCTCTGTTGAAGGACATACTGAAATAGTCTTATCTGGAAAACTATGCATAAAATTTAATTTTGATCTTGTACAATGATAAGCAGATGTTACAACCATCACGCTCTTTATATCAATATCTCTATTTTGCTTTAGTGTTTGCATAATTCTACTAATATATAAAGAATTTTCTTTTGTATTAGTAGACATTGGTTCATGAAATATATTAGCAGTAGTTAATCCACCATTTGAAAGAACAATCAATTGCATAAATTCATCTTCTGTCATTTCCATTTTGCCTTCATCTAATGCTTCTTGATAGGTTTTTTCTTTATATTTTTTCCCTATTAGTTCTTTCATTTTTTCATTGAATTTTCTATATGAATCCATTTCAACTTGAGTAACATTTTCACCCAACAACTCTTTAGTTATAACATCTTTTATAGCTTGAACTAATTCTGGTTTTCTAGATGGATTTTGTCGTACTAACTTTTGCCAACCACGTCCACCTGACAAAATAATAACATCACTATATCCTTTTTTATGAAGTTCCATCATTTTTTTAACGCGTGCTTTTAAAGGTCTTGGAGAACAACCCAAAACAACAATAGCGTCTGCTTTTGTTTCATCAGTTGCATTTTCTTTACCAAAATCTTTAATTCCAGACATTATTAAATTATACTTATCTTCATCTGTTAATAAACTATAATCTAATTCAGATATTCTCATAAAAAAAGTTATCTTTTTCCTTTCAAAAAATCCGTACTTATTATACCACGTACTAATACAATAATTCAATACTATCTATGATATGTTTCATTATTGCTTATTTTAAATGCTCTAAATAATTGTTCTAAAAGAATAACTCTCATCAATTGATGAGGGAAAGTCATTTTACTAAAACATATCTTTTCATCTGATTTTTCTAATACTTTTTCTCCAATTCCTAATGTTCCTCCAATTACAAAAGTAAGATTACTTACTCCATCTAATTTAAGCTTATCAAGTTTTTGGCTAAATTCTTCTGAAGTATAGTTTTTACCCTTTAGATCACAACATATAATATAAGTATTATCGAGTTTTGTAAGCATTTTTTCTGCCTCTTTATTTTTAATACTATCTATTAATGTATCACTTAATTTATCCGGAACAGATTCATCAGATAATTCTATTATATTTAATTTACAATATTTAGATAAACGTTTACTATACTCGCTTATAGCGTCTTTTAAATATTGTTCTTTTATTTTACCACAACATAGAATATTTATTGTTAACATTTATTCTCCAAAAATCTACAAACTATATTCAATTTGTAGATAACAAATTAAAATTAAAGTGAAAGCCGCTTGAGCTTTCATTTGTTTGTTTCAAGCGGCTTTCGGTCGGTTAGGAAATGCTACTTAGCAAGAGATGACCTCAGTTTTCACCATAGAACATCTCTTTCCACTCGTCGCAATCTTCACACTGACAAGGACAATTCTCTGCACATCCGTCAAAGCACTGCCCTTCTCCCAGGATCATGTTCAGCATACCATTACCAACATCCCAAATGTACATAATACCATCAGGCATTTCTTCGCTGAGATATTTCGCATGTACCCAACCAGTCCTTCCGTCCATCCAGGCTTTCACCTTAACATAACTTCCAGTACGGGTATTAGGATAACATGTCACAACTTCTCCACGAGCAAGCAAGTCCCGACGTGTACTTGTTTCACTGGGGTTAGACATGAGTGCCAACGGTGACGACTTAGTCGCTACGAACATAATGATACCATTATCGGATGAATAGTCTTTAGTTACTTTGCTGTAATCCAAATACTTATCAGCCTGGATCATTTCACCACCTGCTACCGCAGCAATTCCTAAGGAAGTAGGCTCCGCAGAACCACTGGGTTTAGAAGGGGTTGAAGTTGTCGTAGTAGTCTGAGTCGAAGATTCGCTACCCGGTTTGGTGTAAGAAAGGTATTCCCAGTTATCTCCACCATATACGAAGTAGCATCCGCCATTCAGCTCAATTTGATAGTAACGGTTTCTGTCCGGTCCAGAAATAACGTAGACTCTCGTCCCGCGTTTTACCTGGCCAACAATGGTCCCCTGAGAAGAATCCCGCAGCCGGAGATAATCGTTTACATTAATGTAAGCGTAGCTACCAGCTGATATTCTCTCTGCCGAAGCAGATACAGTAATGAGCGACATGATGATAACGAGTACCAGAGTGCAAGCTACCATCTGAAGGGATTTCCGATGTGTCATTTATAGACACCTCCTCATAATTAATATGGGCTAACCACTTACATTATAACATTTACATATTTTTTTGTAAAGGGATTTTGCAAATATTATGTTAACTATAATGGCTTATTTTGAATTATCTTATTAAATAAAAAAGTATATATATGTTATAACATATATATACTTTTTCTATAACCAATTATTATTTATTAATCAATCGTAATAGCTGGATCAACCCAATTTTTAGCTTGATCAAGTGTCATACTTTTTGTTGCAAATACTATTCCATGTGCACTTTCAATTGAATTAACTTCATAAATTACAAAATCTGCATATTCATATACAACACTTCCACCGTCTTTAAACATATCTTTTTGGCATTTTCCATAACAACTATCTGCTTCTGCGATTTTTAATATTCTATCATATGTTAATACTCCAGATTCTATTGCTTCTTGTAAAAAAACAGGCTCTGTTGCTCCGCGCTCCAAAACAGTAACTACTCCACCTACTACACTAATAGTTTTCGCTTTTCCTTCAGCATCTTGAACTGGATATTTTACTAATTTTTCTTCTTCATTTTCACTAAATCTAAATTCAATTGTTCCTAAATATGAAGTACTACTTAATCTATATTTAAATAAATCTCTTTGATTTCCATCAACAACATAGTAATAATTTATAAATAATTCGCCTTCATCATCTTTAACAGGTTTTCTAAAAATTGGATGAAAATATTCTCCCTCAAAAGTTTCACCATTTGCTGTAATTACTAATTTGCCATCATATAATACTTCTCCTTTAGGCCATATTTCATAATGAATTGAAACCTCATCAATATTTGAATCATCTTTATAACTTATTACTTTTAAAGTTTCATTTGCTTCACTTTGATATGAGCCAGGTATTACACAAAACTTATTATAAAAATCATCTAATTTTGCATAATTATAAATATCACCATTTTTAATAACTACTTCTGTTAGATATTCTTCTGAAATGCCATTCTTTTTCATTTCTTCTTGCTCATCTCTTTTTAATTGAGCAGCAACTTCTGTACTATCTAAATTAATGTTATCTAAACTATAATTTACAGTTAAATTATCAACTTGGTTTTTAGTACTATTATATGCATCGAATAATACCCATAATTCTTTAACAAGCCATACAAATAAAATAATATTAACTACTATTAAAATAGTTTTAACAATCTTTTTTACATCTTTTTTTTGATTATTAGTATTCTTGTTTTCTTCCATACAAACCTCTTTCGTAAAAATTAAAATTTATTTATTTGGTCTTAAATCACGTGTTCTATAAGCTATTATTTGTGCTATTATTCCACCTACTAAAAATAGCACTATTGGTATAATATATGTATTATCTAAAGTTGATCTAAATATTTTTCCAAAAATAAATAATAATAAAGTTACTGCAAAAAATCCAAAACATTCTATTCCAATTTTTGCCCATCTATTAGAAATATGAACCATATATTTAGCTTTGTTCAATTTCTTTCTTAGAATATATGAGATGTCTTCAACAGAAAATTCGCCTAAGTATTGTAAAGCAACTATTTCTTGATATTTTGGTTTATTACTAAATATTGCATAATTATAATTTACAATATCTACCAAAGGTTTGATATCTTCATCATCTTCTGTTACAAGATAAATTTTTAGTAAATCAAAATCTTTTTTATGCTTTTCTCTTAAGTATTCTATACACTCTTCTTTTACTAATTCATATAACCAATTTATTTCATCAAACTTTGGAAGCTCACCTCTATCTGAATTGTATACCATTACAAATATTTCATCAGCAAATTCTTTTGCTTGTTCAATATTGTGTAAATATATAAATGCAAATTTAGTAACCATATCAAAAGTATAATCATACAATTCTTTATACTTATCTTCTGTTTTGGCTACTATCCAATCTTGAAATAAATTATGAATTTGACCCCTATTTAGACTCATAATAATCTCCTATTTATTATTTTTATCTTGTGAACGAGCTATTTGTCTACCAACCATAACTTTTGAAAGTCTTGCTTTAGCTGCTGCTGCAGACTTTTCTTCTGGTGATTCTTGCATAATATTTTGTTTTAATTTATCAAAAAATCCAATTGCTTTTGATAAAAATGAATTCTTACCATTTACTACATTTACAAGAGCAAAGCCTTTTTTAGCTTCTTGTTCCTCTTCTGATATTTCAGCAATTGTTTTAATGTCTTCTAATCTGCTCATTGCAAAGCTTTCAGCAGATAAATAATTAAACAATGTATTAAATAAGCTCCAATTTTCAAATGCTACTTTTACCATCTTTTTACTTGATTTACATATAAGTTTTGTTGGATTAAATCTATATACTCTAATATTTTCTAATTCTAGTAAATCTCTAAAACATATTAACATTCTTTCAAAACGTGCTCTTTTACTTTCAGTAACATTTGCTATATCTTTTTCAATATCTTTACTAGATAAATCATGTTCTGCAATCAAAAATCTAATTAAATCTTTTTGAATATCATCAAATTGATCTAATTCATTTGTTATTTTTTGAGATGCAATTCTTCCATGACCTTTGTTATCATCACTTGAATTTAAACCAATATCATGATACTTGCTTGCAGCAATCAAAGCTTTTTCATCTTCATTTGATAAAGCTTCTTGTTTGGCAAAAATACTTGATAAAAGCATCATTCTCTTAGTATGTAATAAATCATCTTCGCCTTCTGTTTCAAACAATTCTTTATCAAAATTAATATCTTCTATTTCTTCTAAAAGATAATTTAAATTAGATTCATCTAATTTATTAATCTCTTCTAATAAATCTAATTGCTCATTATTCTCATCAAAAAAGCTCTTATATTTTACTTTACATTTATCATATTGATCTCTACTCTTTTTGCCATTACTATTGCTACGAACATAGCTTTCACAGTTCTCTTGAAAAGCTTTTTGCAAAATATTTCGTATATCTAATTCATTTGCAAATTTTAATTTTATGTCTGTTTTTCTTGTTTTATTATCTTTTTCAACAAACTTTACTTCAAAAGTAGATGGTGGAATTAAGATTCCATTTTCGTTTTCAAGTTCAACCTCTTCTGAAGATGTTTGACTTACTAAAGAAAAAGGCATTCCTCGTGGAACTACTATATGATAATAAACAACATTTTTATAATTTTCTTTCTTTTCTACCAAAGAAGTTGAAATATAAGATGTATGAGAAATCTCATCTCCCACTTTATAATCTTTTAAAATACCATTACCACTTTTATGTAATACAACATTTTTTCGTAATGGTCGTACTTCTTTAAATGCTTTTTCAACTTGTAAAATACAATCTACAAAATCATTATTGATTTTATAATCTTTATTTTGATTTAGTTTATTTTCTTCAAACTCTAAAAAATCCGTAACCGAACTAACATAACGTTCTTCATAATTTTTAAAACTTGCTATTTGTGATGATGTTGGTCTTGAAATGCCTAATACTACTGTTGCTACTTCATTAATTAATTGTGGCTCTAATTCTTCAAAGTTAAAATCTAATGCTTCATAACGTTTGCCTTTACGTACTGCCTTTGCATAAAATTGCTTAATTAATCTTTTAACTGGCAAAAGTTGTGCACCATCAATACGAATATCTTTTGGCATAACTAAATCGCAATATAATAAATCACCGATTAAACTTACATTTACTTTTTCATAACTAATATCTGCAAATGTAATCTGTGGTTTAATATCTTTTTTAGCCTCAAAATACTCGATAGTTTTTTGTGCAATATTTAAATTAATACTTCTAACTAATTTTGTTGCTTCTTCTGAATTAGGAACTATACACAAGTGAGTATCGTCAATCAATATAGCATATTCATCTTTGTAACTATATATACCACGTATTGATTTATAGTAAATATTCATTTGCTTTAGATTCTTAAAATCATTTAAAATATAGTTCTTTGCCACTTGCTTCTCCTATAATTTACATTTTGTCTGGCATTTGCATTCCTAATAAACTGCTACCAATCTTTAACACAAGTCCAACTGAATAACATAAGTATAATCTTGTGTCTTGTAATTTTTTATCTTCTAATATTATTTTATTTTCATTATAAAAATTACTAAAACTTTGACCTAATGCTATTAAATATCTAGCTAAAATTGATGGTTCATTTTTAGCTACAACATCATTTAATACTTCATTAAATCTATATATGTTTTGCAATACATCAATTGAATATTTATCATTCAATAACTTTGCATCTATATCTTCAAATCTTGGGATATAGCCTGCTTTTTCTAATACACTATTTGTACGTACATAAACATATTGAATATATGGTCCTGTTTCACCATTAAAGTTTAAAACTGTATTCCAATCAAATACTAAATCTTTCATAATTGTAGAACTTAAATTATTAAAAATAATAGCTCCAAGTCCTATTTTTTCTGCCTCAACATCTTTATTTGGCATATCAGGATTTTTTTCTTCAATGATTTGTTTAACTCTTGATACTGACTCATTTAATAATTCATTAACACTTACTACATTTCCTTCACGAGTACTCATTTTTCCTGTTGTTAAGCGCACCATTCCATATTGTACATGTTCTAATCCATTTTTACATTTTTCAGGAATATCAAGACTTTTAGCGACTTCAAATAATTGTTTAAAATATTCTGCTTGCTCATAAGCTACTACATACAAGCATTTATCAAAATCATATGTTTTTGCTCTATATCTAATTGCAGATAAATCTCTTGCCGCATATGTTGAAGAACCATTTGATTTTCTTACCATACATACACCAAGTTTTTTATCTTCTAAATCAACTATTCTTGCACCTTCTGATTCAACAGTAACACCTGAATCATCTAATACCTTAATAGTATCTTCAATCTTATCTACATAAAATGATTCTCCATTTTGAGAATCAAAAGTAACTCCTAATTTAGCATAAATTTTTTCAAATTCTTCTAAACTTATAGTTTTAAATCTATTCCATAGATCTACACAATATTGATCACCATTTTCAAGCAATCTAAAGTTTTCACGACACTTTTCTAATACTGATTCATCTTCTTTGCAAAGATTTGATATTCTAACATATATATCCATTAAATCAGCTATTGGATCTTTATCTAAGCTATATTCGTTACCCCACATTTTGTAACCTTCAATAAGTTTACCAAATTGTGTTCCATAATCTCCTAAATGATTAATTCCTATAGTATCATAGCCTAAATACCTATAAACATTATATAAACAATGACCAATAATAGTATTACGTAAATGACCTATATGAAATGGTTTAGCAATATTAGGTGATGAATATTCAACTATTACTTTCTTTCCTTCTCCAATATTACTTTTTCCATATTCTTCCTTTTTGTCATTTAATTCTTGCATTACTTCTTCAGCTAATTTTTCGCTATTAATGAAGAAATTTAAATATCCACCTGCAATTTCTGCTTTTTCAAAATTATCATTTAAAACTAATTTATCTTTTATTTCTTCTGCAATAAGATTTGGTGCTTTATGCATTACTTTAGCCAATTTAAAGCAAGGAAATGCATAATCTCCCATTTCCCTATTTGGTGGTATTTCAATAAAGCTCAATAAATCTTTTATTTCTATTTGATTATCTATTGCCGTATTAATAATCTGTGCCACTTGTTCTTTGAAGCTAATCATCTTTTTCTTCACCTTTTTCAAATTTATTCTTTAAATCTTTTACACTAACAGTAACAGAAGATAATGGTCTTTTTTTACCAGCATTTTCTATAACTTTTTCAACTGTTCTTTCTTCTGGATGACGATATTCATACTCTGTTCCTTTAGCCAATCTAAATGCAAACCATTCAATTAAAACACCCAAGCCAGCTCCTGCACTATCAATCAAAACATCTAATATTTGACCTGCTCTATCATTTACAAATAATTGATGTATTTCATCAGTTATTGCATATAAAACTGTTGCGCATATTGCAAATAAAACTTGTTTTCTTGGATTCATTTTTTCATAAGTTAAGCAATATGAATAAAATAACATTGCTCCAAAAGCATATTCTGCCATATGTGCACATTTTCTAATAAATGGCTCCATTCTTTCTGCAACTGCATCATTATGGAAAATCCACTTAGTAACAGCTAAGCTTAAACTACCTGAACCTTCTCCACTTTGATTTGAAAGCATAAATACTGTAATCATCCATAAAACGATTAATACTAGTAATACTTTACGAAGTTTTCCCATTAATTCTTTCTTTTTCATTTGAATAATTTTATGATTATTTATTGAATAATCATATCCTTTCTATATATACTTTAATATTGTTTTGAACTTAAGTTAATTATTAAATCCATGTTATCATCTTCTGCTGCTTTATTTTTATGCATTTGTCCACATTTTTGACACTTATAAACTATAACATATCCCTTTTTGCCACTAATTTCTATTCCAACAGGCTCTAATGCTCCTTTACAACCATTTTGTCTATCACCTGGAATAATATCTATATGCTTACTAAATAAACAATAAGGGCAATGGTCTCTACTTGTATAGCCTAATTTATCAACATGTTTACCACATTTTTCACATATAAATTCTTCATCAATTTTATTTATCTTCATAATAAATCCTAATAAACATCAAATAAACTTCCACCAATAAATTCTCGAAGTAAACTTGTATTTGGAATTAAATCGCAATCCACATCATCAAAATAACGCATCATATTTAATAAACGTTGTGCTTCACTATATTCAGGAACATCAGGACTAATGTCTTCTAATAATGGCATAGCATATTTTTTAAGTGCTGCTATTTCGTATACAATAGAAGAATTAAACATTACATCTGCTGTTTCTTGATATGGAAAAATATTCTTCTGTTCTCCTCTATTTACACTGTACCACATTTGAAGTGTATGAAGTGCTGAATATCCTCTAAAATTAAAGTCACGAACCATACGACGTATAAGTCTTGTATCTGTTGTAGAAATACGATTATAGTAATCTATATTTAATACTGTTAAATCACTAATGTATATTTTAAACTTTTTCTCTTGTGGAATTAACTCTGTTAATTTATCATTTAAGCAATGTATACCTTCCATAACTAGCACTTGATCTTTATCAAGTTTTAATTTATTACCATTGTACTTTTTAGTTCCAACTAAGAAGTCAAATGTTGGAAGTTCTACTTCTTCTCCATTCATAAGTTTTTGTAAATGTTCATTAAGCAATTTTGTGTCTATAGCTTCTATACATTCAAAATCATAATTTCCTTTTTCATCTTTAGGATTATTCTCACGCTCAACAAAATAGTTATCAGTAGATAGTGTAACTGGTCGAATTCCTTGTACTCTTAAAGCCATACCAAGTTTATTAGCAAAAGTTGTTTTACCACTTGAACTTGGTCCTGCTATTAAAATAATCTTAATTTGGCCTTCTCTATCTTTAATCTTTTGAGCAATTTCTGCAATTTTACGTTCATGAATAGCTTCAGAAAATAGAATTAATTCTTTCATTCTGCCTTCTTTTAAAGCTTTATTTAATCTATAAACAGTGTTAACACCCATAATTTTATATATTTCTTTATATTCTTCCATTGCAGAAACTTGTTTAAATCTATTTTGACTATCTCTTGCAATTACATCTGGCTCATTAGCTGTTGGATATTTTACTATAAATCCATTTAAAAACTTTTCTATAGTAACTAAACGTATAATACCAGTTGTAGATGGCATTACACCATAAAAATAATTATAATAATCTTCACAATAGAATAAACTTACGTATTCTTTTGTTGTATCTGTTTGAAGTCTTCCTTTTAAGCTCTTTTCTCTTTTATAAAATTCGCTCGCCTCTTCTTGAGTCATTTGAACTTTAGTAATAGGTAAATCTTTTGCAATTATTTCTTGCATACGATTACGAACTTTTTCTATCATCTCTTCAGTTACTTCCATGTTATCAATTTCGCAAAACATAGCACTTGATAACTGGTAATTAACTGTTAAAAGTGCACTTGGATATAATTCAGAAAAAGCTTTACTCATAATATATAAGCAGCCTCTAATATAGATTTCCCTACCATCACGGCTTGATTTATCAAGTAATTCTACCTTGCCATCTTTTACTATTTGAAAGTCTAAACTTTCTACTTCATTATTAAAACGTGCAGCAATAATCTTATCTGTTCCTAATTCGTTTATTATATCTTGAAATGCCTCACGTATTGTGCAAGGCTCATTAATTATTCTTTCTTCACCTTCGTAAACTACTACCATATGTATCCTTTCTTTTTGTTTATTAAAACAAAAAAACTCTATTGTACTATAAATTCAATTTGATAAATATATAAATTCTATAAAATGTAATTATTGAAAAGTAATATCCATGAAATAACAAGGAAAATAAACCCTGTTATTTTAAGCCCTGTTATTGCTGTATTTGTGTCTTGCATACTAAAATATTTTTCTGATACTATTCTCGCATCAAATATAAATATTACTCCAATTATTGATAAAATTGCTCCAATAAACAATAAAAAAATATTCATTTATACATCCTCAAATTTTTGTTAAAATTAGCACATTTATTATATAATCTTTTGCGAAAAATATCAACAGAAATTAATAAAAAACAAATAAAAAAAAGAGCATAAATGCTCTTTTTTATTTAAGATTTTATTTTGATAATAATTTGCAAATCATATTGCTAATTTCTGTTGGATTTTCAATAGGTAATCCCTCTATTAATCTTGCTTGTGCAAATAATATTTTACTATATTCTTTTACTTGCTCTTTATCATCTTTATACATAGCTTTTAGTTTAGCAGCTATCTCATGGTTATTATTAATTTCAAGTACTATTTTGGCTTTTACCTTTTGATCTTGTGGCATCATGTTAATGATTTTTTCCATTTCAACAGAAATATCACCTTCGCTATTCAAACATACTGGATGATTTTTAAGCTTATTCGTGAATTTTACTTCACTTACTTGGTCACCTAATGCATCTTTCATACATTTTAATAAATCTTTATTTTCTTCATTTTCTTTTTGAATAGCTTTCTTTTCTTCTTCTGTTCCTAAATCAAAATCATTTGATGCAATATTTTTGAAATTCTTTTCTTTATAATTCATCATTGCTTGGAAGCAAAATTCATCAATTGCATCATCTAAATATAATATTTCAAAACCTTTATCTTTAACGCTTTCAACTTGTGGAAGCATATCTATTTTATCAACTGATTCGCCACATGCATAATAGATTTCCTTTTGATCTTGTGCCATTTTATTAACATATTCTTCAAGTGTAATTAATCTTTTTTCTTTGCTAGAATAGAATAATAGCAAATCTTGTAATTCATCTTTATGCATTCCAAAATCATTATAAGTGCCATATTTTAATTGACGTCCAAAAGCTTTATAGAATTTTTCATAATCTTGTCTATTATTTTTTAGTAATTCTTCTAATTCTTGTTTAATACGCTTTTCAATACTTTTAGCAATTACTCTTAATTGTCTATCATGTTGTAGCATTTCACGACTAATATTTAAAGATAAATCTGGGCTATCTACTAAACCTTTAACAAAGCAATAGTAGTCAGGAAGCAACTCCTCGCATTTATCCATTATTAATACGCCATTACTATATAATTGCAAACCTTTTTTAAAGTTTGGTGTATAATAATCATATGGTTCATGTGATGGAATAAACATTAAGCTATCATAACTTGTTGTTCCCTCTACTGAAGCATGAATAACTTTTACTGGTTTTTCAAAATCACCAAATTTATCACGATAAAAACTTTCATATTCTTCTTGCTTTACTAAGTTCTTTGGCTTTTTCCAAACTGGTACCATACTATTTAAAGTTTTTAATACTTTAACATCTTCATATTCATTTTTTGAACCTTCTTTTAGTTTAGATTCAGTACATAACATTTGAATTGGATATCTTATATAATCAGAATATTTTGATACCATTTCTTTTATTTTATATTCTTGTAAAAAATCTGAATACTTATCATCATCTTTATCGTCTTTTAATTCAACAACAATTTTTGTTCCCCAAGTTGATAATTCACATGGTTCTATAGTATAACCTTCAACACCTGAAGATTCCCATTTATAAGCATTATCAGAACCATATTTTTTAGAATATACAGTAACTTTCTTAGCTACCATAAATGCAGAATAAAAACCTACACCAAATTGTCCAATTATATCAACATTTTCAACATCATTTTGTTCTTCTTTTTCGCTATCTTTATTCTGTTCTTGTGCTTCTTTGTTAGCCTCTTCTTTAAAAGCTAAAGATCCTGATTTAGCTATAGTTCCTAAATTTGTCTCTAATTCTTTTTCATCCATACCACAACCATTATCAATAATAGTTATTGTACGATTGTCCTTATCAATTTCAAGCTCAATTTTATAGTCTTCTGGATTTACAGTAATAGATGTATCTGTTAAAGAATTATAACGCAATTTATCTATAGCATCACTACTATTACTGATTAATTCTCTTAAAAATATTTCTTTATTAGTATAAATTGAATTAATCATTAAATCCAATAATCTTTTTGATTCTGCCTTAAATTGTTTCATAAAAAAATACACCTCGATTCTCTATTCAAGGTGTATTATATCACTTATTTTAGCAAAGTCAAGCTTTGATTGCTAATCATTATATGACAAATATTTTTGATGTGCCTTTAAACAATATTCATTACTATAGATACGATTTTCACTTGGAATGTATAAATCTTCAAATCTATATTCTTGTAAATATTCTTTAAAGCTTTTCTCTTGTTTATTTTCATCAAATGTTATTTTAACATTTGTGTTATCAGCATTTTCTCTTAAGCCTTCTACCTTTTCGCAATTACATACATTCATTAAAAATTCTTCTTCATTCATGTATCCACTTGTAATATCTTGAAGGACAAAATTTTTTGTAAGACTATTTAGCTTTTCACCATATTCTTCGTCAGTCTCTGATTCTCTATCAACTTTTAATTGAATTACATCTTTTTCAATAAAATAGTTATCAGGATATTTTCTTGCTAAATATCTAAATTTTGCTTTATTCTTTTTATCTAAGCTTTGCAAAGTAACAATAACAGAATTACTATTTGCTTCTACTTTACTAACTGAAATATTATTATTTAATAAACTCTTAAATGTACTAACTAAAGGAGTTTTAACGTACTTATCAAGTTCATCATATTCTAATGCCTGAAAAAGCATGGCTTTATCTGCAGCCTTGTAATGCTTAATTCGCTTACTTTCTGCATCATAATTAGATATTATTAAACTTAAAACATATTCATCTAGCCCTTCTTTAATAAGCTCGTCAAAACTTAATTTTCCCATATGTACATCCTATTAAAACTTTTCTCTTGCTTTTACAATAACACGTTTTGAAGAATCATTAGTACATGTAATAAGTGTTACTTCACGCATACCATTTGTTAATTGTGTTGTGCTTTCAACATTATCTGGTTCAACTACATATACATCATAAATTTCATATGTTATTTTCTTTTGAGTTAAATCTGTAATTATGATTTCTTCACCTGGCTCCAATGTTGGAACTTTACTAAAGAACTTTTTATTACGATAATTGTGACCTACTATACAAAAGTTACCAACTTGATTTGGTTCTGCTCCCCAAAAATAACATGGAGAGATTTTTAATAACTCATCTGTCCAGTGATCCAAAATTGGATATTCTATATCTATTGATGGAACGCTAACAACAGCTATTGTATGATAACGTTCACCACTATCTGTTACTCTTTCATCTATTGGAAGTGATTGATTGCCAGTATCTACTGTTTCTGCTGGCCTTGTATATATAACTTCAAAAGGATCTTCTGAATTTAATATTACTATTTGAGCATTATCAGAAAATTTAATTGTAGTATCATCTTGAGCATTATCTTGGAATGTAAGGCTTGCTAAAATTTCTTGAGATTGTTCTTCGCCTTTATTCTTATCATACTCAGCATAAATGTAGTATGAAAACAATACTATAATTAAAAAGATAGATATGAAGAAATCGATTTTATATAAACGTTTCTTTTTTCTTAGTTCTGGTGTTATGTATAACTTTTCAGCAACTAAAATCTGATTCATATAATCTCCACTTTCATAAAATTTCGACGTATATATTATAACAAAAATCTATTGCAAATTCAAGTGTTTAAACGAAATTTTTATTTTCTTTTAATTCTTTAAACTCTTTTTTTAATTCCTTTAATTCTTTATTTACTTCTGATAATTCTTTATTAAGCTCATCTTTTCTTTCTTGAAGTCGATCTTCATCATCTAACACAGGCTTTTCAGAATATGGAAAACTATTTTTAATTGCTTGTATTACACTATCAGTTGCTTTACATAGCATTTGATACTTTACTACTAAATTTTTCAAATCACTTAATTCGCCTTGTTGAATTAGCTCATCTTCTTCTATTAATTTAACATAGCTGTCTAAAAGCTTTATATTTCCATCTTTATAAGCTTGTTCTGCACTATCAAAAAGAGCTATTTTTTCTTTGCTTAAGTTCTCGTTAATAGCTGGATTCCAACTATTTACAATTATTGAATAGTCTGCATTCATTTTATCAACTTGCTCTTGAGTTAAACGCTCATCAATACTATAGTCAATTGCAATATTTATATCTTCAAACAACTCTTTTTGAATTTCCATAGCGTTTTTGAACTCTTCATCAAGCATATCATCTATTTCTTTTTCATTAATAATTTCAAGTTCTTGGACTAATTGGATTTTACGTCTTAGCTTATCTGCAGCATTTTGCGCTATCATTTTTTTATATTCAATTGTACCAATTTTAAGTAAATATTCAACTTTATAATCTAAACAAATATAGTTTATAAGAAAATCTTTTTCAACAATTTTATCTGCTAAAACAGTTTTTAATTGATTCACTTTATACATAATTTCAATATATTCAGGACTTAAATAAACCATATTTACTCCATTTCTGGTTATTTTACTAACCTACTAAATATTGATTTACTCATTAAATCAATATCATAATCCATACTATTTTTATCTGCAACATCTAAATGTGTTTGTTGGAATAACATATCTGCCTGACTTAAGATATCATCATAATAGGTTGTTGTAACTTTTCCCATTGAACC